>OMBQ01001312.1_pt1 | contig 20962 bp, 20 predicted proteins | sample 1674311 | NCBI WGS metagenome assembly OMBQ01 (sample SAMEA103958160, study PRJEB25191) | human gut metagenome | biome: human-associated habitat [ENVO:00009003]; feature: intestine environment [ENVO:2100002]; material: feces | place: Germany | collected 2013/2015 | reverse complement strand
GTCATTCTTTTGTCTCAGCGCTTGGCGCTCAAGTATAATACCATACGCCGGGCCACTTTGCAAGCCTTTTTTGCAAGTTTTTTACTCTTTTTTCGCTTTTGGACGTTTTCTCCAGTTTTTCTCCCCGTTTCATCCTGTTTTTTGCTTTCTATCTTTCTTATTATAATATATAAGCAGAGCGGGTGCTTCTAAGGCATTTCTACCCTCAAAAGCACCCGCTCTTATTCTTATCTCATCAGAAGTAGCACTTGATTTGGAACCGATCGGCACTGTCCTGCTTTTTCTCCACCACGATATGCTCATGGTTGAAGTCGAAATGCACCGGCGTACATAAATCGGTGTTACGGGTCAGGCGCAGCAGCTCCTGTACCCGTTTCTTCTCCTCCGGCACATAGAACAGATAGCTCACGCCCTCCTTCTTTGCGCGGCCTGTGCGGCCGATGCGGTGGGTGTAGTGCTCATTATCGCCGGGGACATCGTAATTGATGACAGCATCCACGTCTGAGACGTCGATGCCGCGGGCCGCCACATCGGTGGCTACCAGCACATTCAGCTTTCCGTCCCGGAAGTTCTGCATGATGCGGTTGCGCTCGTTCTGGGAGAGGTCGCCGTGGAGGCAGTCCACAGAGAAGCCCAGACGGGCCAGCTGGTTCGCCAGAGCCGCCGTATTGAACTTGGTATCGCAGAAGACCATGACCCGCTTGTAGCCCTCCCCAATGATGATCTGGGCCAGATCGGACAGTTTGTTGCGTCCGGAGGTCTCCAGCATATACTGGGTGATCTTGGGCTGGCTCTCCTCTTTGGGCTGGACAGTGATCTCCTCGGCGTCCTTCTGATACATCCAGCCGATGTCCATCACCTCGCGGCTGATGGTGGCCGAGAACATCGAGAGGGACTTGCGGGCCTTCATCAGGCCGATGATATGCTTCACGTCCTTATAGAAGCCCATATTCAGCATCTCGTCGGCCTCGTCGAGGACCACCTGCGTCACATGGTCGAGGTCGATATTGTGGTGCTTGTAGTGGTCCATGAGGCGGCCCGGAGTCGCCACCACGATCTGACAGCCCTCGACGAGGCGCTTGGCCTGCTTTTCCATATTCGCACCGCCGTAAACGCAGACTACCTGCACTTCCGGCATAAAATAGGTCAGCCCGGTGAGTTCTTCAGCGATCTGCTGGGCCAGCTCACGGGTGGGGGCCAGAATAACGGCCTGCGGGGCCTTGAGAGCCGGGTCGATGTGCTCAGCCACCGGGATGCCGAAAGCGCAGGTCTTGCCAGTGCCGGTAGGGGCCTTGGCGATGACGTCACGCCCGGCCAGCATGACGGGGATGGTCTTTTCCTGCACCTCGGTCATTTCCGCAAAGCCCATCCGCTCTACGGCCTTATGGATGGCCTCGCTGCACTGTAATTCGCTGTAAAGCATGGATTCCTCTACTCCGTTCTTTTTCTTTTCTCTTCCGCGCAATGCCCTCTGAGGGCCGCTTTTCGTTATGATATGCCCAGTATACCATGAAAATCGCATTCTGTCAGCAAAAAAGCGCCGCATCCCGGGTCAAGGATGCGGCGCTTTTGGTTCAGGTCCTATCAGGCAGTCTCTTCGACGCTCTTGGCAGCACGGCCAGACTCAAGCTTCTGCTTGAAGCGACCACTGGCCTTGAAGCCGGGGATAGAGGTAGACTCCAGACGGCTGGAGACCTTGGTCTTGGGATTGGTGTAAGCCTTCGGCTTGCGGGGACGCATCTCAAAGCGGCCAAAGCCAGCGATGGTGACCTTTTCGTCGGCACGCAGGCAATCGGCGATCTGGTCAAACAGTGCATCCATCGTGGTCTCGACCTGAGCTTCGGTAAAGCCGGTCTTGCGTGCCACGGTTTCGATCATCTGGGAACGAGTCATTGTATCGATATCCTCCTGGAACGTCCAAAAGTAACGTCTTTTGGCAAATTTTGCGTTGTTGAGTATAACAAATGCAGCCCCTCATTACGAGGGGCTGCGCACAAACGGTATATTTTTGCGCACGAAGTAATAGGGCGGGATTATTTTTTATGATACAGCGTTGCAATATCCACCAGCGGGATGTCCTTCATGCTGTGGTCGCTGCGCAGGCAGTTGACCAGAGCGTTGGCGGTATCCACGGCGGTGATGCAGGGGATGCTGAGCTCCACGGCCTTGCGGCGCAGGCGGACGGAATCGCGTTTGGGGTCGCGGCCCTTGGCGCTGGTGGAGAAGACATAGTCCACCAGACCGCTCTGCAGCAGGTCCACGATATTCGGCGCTTCACCGGACATATTCCGCACCTCGTTGCAGGGGACCATGTGCTTGTTGAGCCATGCACAGGTGCCAGAGGTGCCGTAGAGCTTATAGCCCATGCTCTTGAGCTTCCAGGCGATGTCCACGAACTCCGGCTTGTCGCTGTCCTTCACGGTGAAGATGCAGCAGGAAGCCGGGCCGGGGGTCTTGAAGGTGTAGCCCGCGCCGATAAGACCCTTGAGCAGAGCGTCGTGGAAGTTGGGAGCAATACCCAGCACCTCGCCGGTAGACTTCATCTCCGGGCCGAACTGGGTATCGACGCCGTGGAGCTTCTCGAAGCTGAAGACAGGCACCTTGACGGCCACATAGGGTGCGTTGGGGTGCAGACCGGTGCCGTAGCCCATATCGGTGAGCTTCTCGCCGAGGCAGCAGCGGACGGCCAGATCGACCATCGGGACGCCGGTGACCTTGGAGATATACGGCACGGTACGGGAGGAACGGGGGTTGACCTCGATGACGTACACTTTACCGTTGGAGACCGCATACTGGACGTTGACCAGACCGGTGACGTGGAGCTCACGGGCAAAGCGGCCGGTGTAGTCCACCATGGTGTCGATCTCGGCCTGCGTCAGGTGCTGGGCCGGGTAGACGCAGATAGAGTCGCCGGAGTGGACGCCGGTGCGCTCCACCTGCTCCATGATGCCGGGGATGAGGTAGTTCTCGCCGTCGCAGATGGCGTCCACCTCGCACTCGGTACCCATGATGTACTTATCCAGCAGGACGGGGTGGTCCATATCGACGTGCTCGGTGATGACGCCCATGTACTCGATGACGTCAGCCTTGGTGTAAGCCACGATCATGTTCTGACCGCCGAGGACGTAGGAAGGACGCATCAGGACAGGCAGGCCGATCTCGTCGGCTGCGGCCAGAGCCTCTTCCAGATTGAAGACCGTGCGGCCGGGTGCGCGGGGGATGTTGCAGCGCTCCAGCAGCTCGTCGAAGCGCTCACGGTCTTCGGCCTCGTCGATGGCATCCGCCGGGGTGCCGAGGATGGGCAGACCGATCTCGTCCATATGCTTTGCCAGCTTGATGGCAGTCTGACCGCCGAACTGAACGACGCAGGCGTCGGGCTTCTCGGTCGCGATGATGTTGTCCACGCTCTCGGGGTTCAGCGGGTCGAAATACAGGCGGTCGCCGGTGTCGAAGTCGGTGGAGACCGTCTCGGGGTTGTTGTTGACGAGGATCGCCTCACAGCCGTGCTTCTTGAGGGTCCAGACGCAGTGGACAGAGCAGTAGTCGAACTCGATGCCCTGACCGATGCGGATGGGTCCGGAACCGAAGACGAGGACTTTCTTTTTCCTGGGCTCGCCCTTCTCGGCGGCCTTGGCCTCCTTCTCCGCGATGAACTCGGCGGCTTCGTTGTCGCCGTCGTAGGTGGAGTAGAAGTAAGGGGTGTTGGCCGAGAACTCAGCGGCACAGGTATCGACCATCTTAAAGCCGGCGCGGTAGTTCTCCACGGGGAGCTTGTCCACCTTGGCCAGACGCTTGATGGTCTTATCCTGGAAGCCGTACTTTTTGGCTTCCTTATACTGGGCCACGCTCAGGACGCCCTCGCACTTGGCCAGACCCTTTTCGAGGTCTGCCAGATGCTGCATCTTGTCGAGGAACCACCAGTCGATCTTGGTGATGCGGTAAATGGTCTCGTGGTCGATGCCGCGCTTGAGGGCCTCATAGACGCAGAAGACGCGCTCGGCATCCTGCACATGCATGTGGTCCACGATCTCGTCGTCGCTCAGCTCCTCGAAGGGCTTGTGGGTCAGGGTGTCCATGCCCAGCTCGATGGAAGAGACGGCCTTCATCATAGCAGCCTCAAAGCTGTTGCCGATGCTCATGACCTCGCCGGTGGCCATCATCTGGGTACCCAGAGACTTGTCGGCGTAGACGAACTTATCAAAGGGCCACTTCGGGTACTTGACCACGATGTAGTCCAGCGCAGGCTCGAAGCAGGCGCAGGTCTTGCCGGTGACGTCGTTGGTGATCTCATCCAGCGTGTAGCCGATGGCGATTTTGGTCGCCACCTTGGCGATGGGGTAGCCGGTGGCCTTGGAAGCCAGAGCGGAAGAACGGGACACACGGGGGTTGACCTCGATGACCGCGTAGTCAAAGCTGTCGGGCTTCAGGGCAAACTGGCAGTTGCAGCCGCCCTCAATGCCCAGCTCGGTGATGATGTCCAGCGCAGCGGTGCGCAGCATCTGGTACTCGTGGTCGGTCAGGGTCTGGGAGGGTGCCACGACCACAGAATCGCCGGTGTGGATGCCGACGGGGTCAAGGTTCTCCATATTGCAGACGGTGATGACGTTGCCCTTGTGGTCGCGCATGACCTCGTACTCGATCTCTTTCCAGCCCGCAATGCACTTTTCCACCAGGATCTGATGGATGGGGGAAAGACGAAGGCCGTTGGTGCCGATCTCGATGAGCTTTGCCTTGTTCTCGCAGATGCCGCCGCCGGTGCCGCCCATGGTGAAGGCGGGGCGGACGATGACCGGGTAGCCGATGCGGTCGGCGCAGGCCAGAGCGTCTTCCAGTGTCTCCACGACCTCGGAGGGGATGATGGGCTGATGCAGCTTCTCCATCGTCTCCTTGAACAGCTCGCGGTCCTCGGCGCGGTCGATGGTCTCGGGCTTGCAGGCCAGCAGACGGATGCCGGTGCGGTCGAGGTAGCCGGAGCGGGCCAGCTCCATGGAGAGGTTCAGGCCCATCTGGCCGCCCAGGTTGGGCAGCACGGAGTCGGGCTTCTCGATGTCGAGGATGCGCTCCACGACCTCGAGGGTCATGGGCTCGATATAAACATGGTCGGCCACGTCGGGGTCGGTCATGATGGTAGCGGGGTTGGAGTTGAGCAGAACGGTCTCGATGCCCTCTGCTTTCAGGGCGCGGCACGCCTGGGTGCCGGAGTAGTCGAATTCAGCAGCCTGACCGATGATGATGGGGCCGGAGCCGATGACCAGCACTTTTTTGATTCTGGGGTCCTTAGGCATTTCAGCGTGCCTCCTTCTTTGCTGCTTTGACGTTGTTCAGGAAGCGGTTGAACAGGAACTCGGTGTCCTTGGGGCCGCCGTTGGCTTCAGGGTGGAACTGGACGGTGAAGCAGTTCCACTTCTTATATTTGATGCCCTCGCAGGTGCCGTCGTTGGCGTTCACCTGGGCCACCTCGCCCATCTCGGCGGGCAGCTCATCGCCCACGACTGCATAGCCGTGGTTCTGGCTGGTGATGAAGGTGCGGCCCGACTCGAAGTCGGTGACGGGCTGGTTGGCGCCGCGGTGGCCGTACTTGAGCTTCATGGTCTTGGCACCAGCGGCCAGAGCGGAGAGCTGGTGGCCGAGGCAGATGCCGAAGGTGGGGATATTCAGCTCAAAGATATGCTTGAGGTTCTCGATGACCTCCACCGGTTCGGCGGGGTCGCCGGGGCCGTTGGAGAGCATGATGCCGTCCGGGTCCAGGGCAGCGACTTCCTCAGCGGTGGCAAAGGCGGGCATGACCGTCACCTTGCAGCCGCGCTTGACGAGGCAGCGGACGATGTTCCGCTTGCAGCCGTAGTGCATCAGCACGATATGGGTCTCACCCTTCTCGTTGTAGACCTCGGGCTCTGCACAGGTGACGCTCTTCACGGCGTCGGTGACGGTGTAAGCGCGGATCTCTTCCAGCAGCTTATCCGTCTCGGCTTTGTTGGCCGGGTCGGCGGGGTCAAAGGTGGTCAGGATGGCACCGTTCATGACGCCGCTCTCCCGGATGATGCGGGTGAGGTGGCGGGTGTCGATGCCCTCGATGCCGATGGTATTGTTTTTCTTCAGAAAGCTGTCCAGCGTCTCCTCACAGCGCCAGTTGGACGGGGTCTGGCAGGCCTCGCGGACGATATAACCCTTGGCCCAGATCTTGTCCGACTCCATGTCGTCCTTATTCATGCCGTAGTTGCCGATGAGGGGGTAGGTCTGGGTGATGATCTGGCCGTAGTAGCTGGGGTCGGTCAGCGTCTCCTGAAAGCCCACCATGCCGGTGGCAAAGACGACCTCGCCCACGGTGACGCCCTCAGCGCCCACCGACTGGCCGGCAAAGACCATGCCATTTGCCAAAAGAAGATATGCGTTCATTAGATACTCCTCGCTTCAACACGCCTGCGCGTTTACAGGGTCTGCTTGGCTTCCTGCTTCATCTTGCGGCTGCCCAGATGCACCAGAGGCAGCTTGCCCTCCTTGCAGATGGGGCACTCCTCGGGGGCGTAGTTGGGCAGGTCCAGCTTGAGAGCGCTGGCCACGATGGGGATGGGAGACGGAGCCTCGGGCTTGGTGCGGTCCACCACGCAGGTGATGCCCAGGCAGACGCCGCCGGCCTCTTCGATGACACGCTTGGTCTCCAGAGAGGAGATGCCGGTGGTCACAACGTCCTCAGCGATGAGGCACTTCTCACCCGGATGGATGGCGAAGCGCTTCAGGGTCATCACGTTGTCCACGCGCTCGGTGAAGATAGCGCGCTTGCCGGTTTGGCGGGCCAGCTCGTAGGCGTAGACGATGCCGCCCATGGCAGGTCCGACGATGACATCCACGTCCATCTCGCGGATCTTATCGGCCACAGCCTTCATGGCCTCGGCGCAGCGGTCGGGGTACTGCTGCAGATATGCCATCTGGCAGTATGCGCTGGAATGGCGGCCAGAAGACAGCAGGAAGTGGCCTTCCAGAAATGCGTCACAGCTCTTCAGAATTTCAAGTGCTTCACTCATGATATTTTTCCCTCTCTATACTCTGTTGTTTTCGTTCATGCGGTATTGTACCACGCATTTTGTCAAAACGCAAATTTATTCATAAATTTTAAGAATCAATGAATACTTGCAAGTTCTATACGTTTAATCTCTGTTTTATTCGCTCAGCGTGCGCAGCCGCGGATCTCGTCCAGCGTCTTGACGCCGTGGGCGTCCATCCAGGCCGCCATTTCTTCGGCGATGGTCTCCATGGCGCGGGGGTTGGCGAAGTTTGCTGCTCCCACCTGCACCGCCGTGGCACCGGCCATGATGAATTCCAGTGCGTCCTTACCGGTGGCGATGCCGCCGAGGCCCACGACCGGGATGTTCACCGCGCCGACGGCCTGCCAGACCATCCGCAGGGCGATGGGGCGCACCGCCGGGCCGGACAGGCCGGCAAAGATGTTGTCGAACACCGGGCGGCGCTTCTCCAGATCGATAGCGCAGGCCTGGAAGGTGTTGGTCAGGCTGATGGCGTCCGCACCGGCGGCTTCCACAGCCTTGCACATCTCGGGGATATTCTCGGCCTGCGGGCTCAGCTTGACCATCAGGGGCTTTTTGCAGGCAGCGCGCACCATGCGCACCACCTCGCCGGCAGCTTCGGCCTTTACGCCGTAGGCCATGCCGCCCACCTTGACGTTGGGGCAGGAGATGTTCAGCTCCACGATGTCCACGCCGCTCTCGCTCAGCATGGCTGCGCCCTCGACGTACTCTTCCTCGCTGTGGCCGCCGAGGTTGGCAATGGCCACCGTGCCGTACTTCTGCTTGAGCTCCAGCATCTCGCCCAGCTCCACATCAATGAAGTGCTGGACGCCGGGGTTCTGCAGGCCGATGCTGTTGATGAGGCCCGAGGGCGTCTCCCACAGGCGCTCGCCCTTGTTGCCGTACTGGCCGTGCAGGGTCAGGCCCTTGCCCGAGATGCCGCCGATCTTGCTGAAATCAGCCAGCTCTTCGTATTCCACGCCGTAGCCCACCGTGCCGGAGGCCCCGATGATGGGGCTGTTCATGGTAAAGCCCAGCAGGTTCGTTTTCAAGTCTGCCATCAGAACACCTCCGCTGCATCAAACACAGGGCCATTCTTGCACACGCTCTTGCCCTCGCCGCTCCTGGTCTCGCAGGTGCAGCCGAGGCAGGCACCGATGCCGCAGGCCATCTTCTTTTCCAGACTGACGAAGCAGGGAGTCCCCTTCTCCGCGCAGAGGCGGGCGGCATTCCGCATCATGACCGTGGGGCCGCACACCAGCACCACATCGTAGTCCGCCGGGTCATACAGCTGGGTGACGAAACCGTGGAAGCCCACCGCACCGGTGTCGGTGGACACCTTGACGATGCCCGCGATGGAGCGGTACTCTTCCATGCAGTAGGGCTTGTCGCGGAAGCCGAAGAAGACATCCGGCTTGACGCCGCCAGCCGCCAGCTCCCGGGTGAGCTGGTACATGGGGGCGGTGCCGATGCCGCCGCCCACGACGGCGATCTTCTGATACTTGCTCAGGATGTCGGCCACATCGAAGCCGTTGCCCATGGGGCCGGTGAGCTGGAAGCTGTCACCCTTTTTCAGGGCCGTCAGCTTGCGGGTTCCCTCGCCCACGACGGCGTACAGGAACTCGACGGTCTGGGTCTCGGCATCCCACTTGTGGACGCTGATGGGCCGGGACAGGAAGGGCGCTTCATCTGCGCCCCAGGCACGCAGGGTGAAGAACTGCCCCGCGTGGGGGGCATGCTCGCGGTCCGGCCAGAGGGCGGTCAGCAGGCGGATGTCGTCCGCGATGACCTCATGGCGCAGGACAGTGGCCTCACAGCAGGCTGCACGCATGGGCAATGGCCTCCTTCATGTTCACACACTCGTTGTAAGCGGCCTCATCAAAGGCCACGCCGGGCTGCTTCTTGTAGGCCAGCAGGATGCCGCGGCTGGAGTTGACCACGCCGCCGTTGCCCTTGGTCAGGTACTGGGCAATATCCTCAGCCTTGCCGCCCTGTGCGCCGTAGCCGGGGATGAGGAAGAAGCTGTCCTGATACTTTGCACGGATCTCGGTAGCCTCCTCGATGTGAGTGCCGCCGATGACCAGACCGATGGAAGAGTAGCCGTGCTCACCCATGTAGTCCTTGCCGAGGGCGTTCAGCTTGTCGCCCACGAGGTCGTAGACGTGGCGGCCATCGGCCAGCTTCTCATACTCGAAATCCTTTGCGCCGCCGTTGGAGGTGCGGCAGAGGACGAACATCCCCTTGCCCTGCTTCTCTGCGTAGGGCAGATAGGGGCTGATGGAGTCCAGACCCATGTAGGGAGCCAGCGTGACAAAGTCGGCCTCAAAGTCGCCGGTGAAGTGGCCCATGGCGTACATCTCAGCGGTCTTGGCGATGTCGCCGCGCTTGATGTCGGCGATGACCGGCACACCGGCCTCGCGGACAGCCTTCAGGGTGTCGGCATAGGCCTTCAGACCCTCGAGGCCCAGAGACTCGTAGTAAGCAATCTGCACCTTGTAGCAGCCCGCGACGGCCTTGGTGGCGTCGATGAGCTTCCTGTTGAAGCGGACGATGTTCTCGCCCTTGGAGCGGGTGCTGTCCACGAAATCTGCGGGCAGGTAGCTGAAATCGGTGTCCAGACCCACGCAGACCGGGCCGCGTGCTTCGACTGCTTCGTAAAGCTTATCCATGTTCGTCATTTGGGGTTCCTCCTGTTTGTCTCTCTTTTATATAAATGTATTTGCAGCTTATTCTTCTGCCTGATAGGTCAGCTCGCCGCCCTTGACCGTGGCGCAGACCCTGCCGTAGAGCTGCGCACCGTCGAAGGGGCAGTTGTGGGACTTGGAGTGGAGCTTGTTCTTGTCCACGGTATAGGGGGTGTCGAGGTCTACCAGTACAAAGTCGGCGTCATAGCCCGGCTCGAGCTGACCCTTGGCAAGGCCCAGAATTTCCGCCGGGCGGGTGCTCATCAGGTGGCTCAGCAGCTCGAGGGGAAGTCCCTCTTCCTTGCAGAGCTTGGTGTAGCAGACGCCGAAAGCCGTCTCACTGCCCACCATACCGGCCATGCCCTTGAGCTTGTCTTCCTCGGAGTGGGGCGCGTGGTCGGTGGCGATGGCGTCCACCACACCGCTGCGGATGGCGTCGATGAGGGCCTGCACATCGTCGGCGGTGCGGATGGGCGGGTTGACGCGGTAGTCGCAGGTGTCATTGGTGAACCAGAGATGGTGGGGCGTCACCTCGCAGGTGACAGGTGCGCCCCGCAGCTTTGCCATCTGGATAGCCTCGATGGCGCCCCGGGTGGAGACGTGGCACATGTGCAGGCGGGTCTGGTAATACTCGCTCAGCCAGCAGTTCCGCACCGTCTCGATGTCCTCGGCCAGCCGATAGTCCCAGGGGCTGATCTCCATATCCTCGGCGTGGCTCATCACGGTGATGTCCCGCTGGGTGCAGATGGCGAACGCCCGGGCCATGGTGGCGTTATCCTGCACACCGTGGCCGTCCTCGGTGATGAACTTGACCGAAGCGGGCAGGGTCTTGAGGTGGTCGATGGTCTTGCCGTCGAAATTCTCGGTGATGGAGACGGTCTGGTTCACGTCGCACAGGCCCACCTCAGCGGCCTTCTGTTCCACCATCGCGGCCTGTGCTGCCGAAGAGCAGACAGGCTTTGTGTTGGGCATCAGGTTCACGAAGGTGTAGCCGCCTGCGGCTGCGGCGCGGCTTCCCGTTTCAATGTCCTCTTTGTACTCGAAGCCCGGCGTGCGCCAGTGGCAGTGCAGATCCACGAAAGCGGGCAGCACGGTCAGTCCTCCGGCGTCCAGCACCGTTTCGTTTTCTCCGGCCAGTGCGGCCAGGTCCTGACCGACGGCGGCGATCCTTCCGTCCTTTACATACAGCTCCACAGGCCGGCCCTCGGCGTTGACAGCGTTGATGAGCAGCATAAGATTACCTCCCTGTCTGTGTTCGTCTGGTTTCATCGTCCGGGTGTGTCTGCCCTCAGAAGGGCAAAAAAAAAAACTTTTCCCAGCAAAGGGAAAAGTCAGCACATCAAAAAAGGAAACACTGGAGCCACAGCAAAAACGGCTGCAAACTGATTTTTCAGTTTTGCGCGCATCATCTTGGCCTTCATGCTCCCGTCTCCTTTTCTATCCGTTCTTTTTCGATATATTTTATCATAGAAGCGCAAAATGTGTCAATGCTTTTACCCTCATTTCCATGTGAGAAGGTTTGCATCCGTAAGCCTCGAATTTTAGCTACTCTACCGAAAAGTCCCTCTTCTCCCCCGCCGCCAGCGCCCCTGTGCAAAAAAATCCTCATTTTTGTTCTTATATCCTACCATTTCACTGTACATTAAAGTTTAGATGTGCTATTATAATGTCTATCAGAGAGGGGGCCGCCATTGCGGGCGGCAAAATGGAGGTTTTCTATTATGGGTCTTTTAGAGGACGCGCGGAACATCCAGCGCAAGGACCCTGCGGCACGCACGGTGCTGGAGGTCATCCTGCTTTACCCGGGCTTTCACATTCTGGTCTATCACCGCATTGCCCACTGGCTGTTCGAGCACAAGCACTTCTTCCTTGCCCGATGGGTCAGCCAGCGGGGCCGGCATAAGACCGGCATCGAGATCCACCCCGGCGCGAAGATCGGCAAGTGCCTGTTCATCGACCACGGCATGGGCATCGTCTTCGGCGAGACGGCGGAGATCGGCGACAACTGCACCATCTACCACGGCGTGACCCTCGGCGGCACCGGCAAGGACACCGGCAAGCGCCACCCCACCCTGGGCAACAATGTCCTGATCGGCGCAGGCACCAAGGTGCTGGGTCCGGTGTATATCGGCGACAACGCCCGCATCGGCGCGGGCAGCGTGGTGCTCAAGAACCTGCCCGCCAACTGCACCGCCGTCGGCGTCCCTGCCGAAGTGGTGCGCATCAACAACAAGGCCATCAACCCTGCCGACGACCTCGACCAGCAGGACCTGCCGGACCTCATGGCCCAGCGTCTCATCGACCTCGACCGCCGTATCGGCCAACTGGAAAAGGCCGCGCAGGGGGATATTCCCCCCACGGCCCAGCAGGTGGCCGCCCGGCAGCGCCGGCGGTAAGCTGCCCACCGCCCATAGCAAAGACCCCGGCACCTTTTCTGGGCCTGATGCCCAAACGGTGCCGGGGTCCTGTTTTTTGTTATGGTTCAGGCCGCTGCCTGCCCTTCCCCTGCAGAGGGCCGGGTCAGGGAGTCGTGGTTTTTTCCGGGTTGGTCACATCATAGACCACCAGAGCGAATCGCTCACCCTTGATCTCCCGGAAGGCGATGCCCACCTTCATATCACTTGCCAAAACAGCCCAAGAGTCGCCAAAGTCTCTGAACGTACCGCCGTAATCATAGTAGTCAGCAGAATTGACGACTTTGTTGGCACGGCGGCGCAGATAGAAATTCCCACTCGCACTGTAGTCGCGCTCACTGGGGGCAACCAAAAAACAGTGTTCATATTGGCTGGGGTCCTCGCTGAAGCCTACGACTTCCTGGTTCTTGCCGGTAGCAGTGTTCAGGATGTTCTTGACCTGGTCTTTCGTCAGCTTGTAGCCAGTGCCGTAGTAAGTTTTTACCATCTCGGTTTGAGCATACGCATCCAGCAGCTTGGCCGCCGCATTGGCCAGTTTGGAGTCATTTTTCACCGGGCTCAGGCCCTTGTCCGCCTCTGCCCGGGCCTCGTTGATGTACTTCAGAAGGCTCTGCTCGGTAACTGCAGTGCTCACATTGCCGCCCCGGCCGCCGCAGCCCGCCAGCAGGGTCATAGCCAGCACTGCTGCCAGCAGCAGAGACGCCAGCTTTTTGATCTGTTTCATGGTTTTTATGTCCTCCTTATTGATGGTGCGGAGAGCACAGCGCCCTCTCTTCCCATTCATTATACCCCCCCCCCTACTTCCTGTGCAATATAACGGTTAGACAATCTTGCTCCACTTTTTTTAGCAAAAATGACAAAAAACGCCGTTGACCCGCACCTTTTGTGCAGGCCAACAGCGTTATCGTCCATGTATCCCGGCTAAAATATCACGATGGTGCGTTTGCCCCCACTGCCCCAACCGGCCGGAGCAAACAAAAAAACACCCCGAAGCCTTGATGGCTTCAGGGTGTTCTGAGCTGGAGCTGCTATCCAGATTCGAACTGGAGACCTCATCCTTACCAAGGATGCGCTCTACCAACTGAGCTATAGCAGCACACTCACAGCTCAATTATAATACCATAAACTCTGCCGCATTGCAAGCGTTTTTTGCAAAAAAATCTGGCATTTTGCGTTTTTTCTGCCCAGATACAGAAAAACGGCTGCCGTTTTCCACGGCAGCCGTCTGCATTGTTGAAACTATCACTCGATGAGGCCGTTCAGCAGGGCCAGGCACTTGCGGCTGTGCAGCTTGCGGATGGCCTTTGCCTCGATCTGGCGGACGCGCTCACGGGTAACGCCGAAGTCGCGGCCCACCTCTTCCAGCGTGCGGGGACGGCCATCGTCCAGACCAAAGCGGAGACGGATGACCTTCTCTTCACGGGGAGTCAGGCTCTTGAGGGCCTGATTGATCTGCTGGGCCACCATAGCGCGGTCAGCAGCCTTGCCGGGAGCCTCGGCGTTCTCGTCGGCGACGAAATCGCCCAGAGAGGAATCCTCTTCCTCGCCCACGGGGCTCTCCAGGCTGGCGGGCTCCTGTGCCATCCGCTGGATCTCACGCACACGCTCCACGCTCATGTCCATGGCCTTTGCCAGCTCTTCCGGGGTGGGCTCGTGGCCGTTCTGGTAGACCAGCTGGTTGGTGGCCTGACGCATCCGGTTGATGGTCTCGACCATGTGCACCGGGATGCGGATGGTGCGGGCCTGGTCGGCGATGGCGCGGGTGATGGCCTGACGGATCCACCAGGTCGCATAAGTAGAGAAGCGGAAGCCGCGGTCGCAGTCGAACTTCTCAGCCGCCTTGATGAGGCCGATGTTGCCCTCCTGGATGAGGTCGAGGAAGGCCAGATTGTGGCCCACGTGCTTCTTGGCGATGGAGACCACCAGACGGAGGTTCGCTTCGCTCAGGCTGCGGCGGGCGTTCAGGCCGTCGCGGCGGGTCTTCAGCAGCTCCTGACGGCGCTCCTCGGTCAGGGGGCCGTTCTCCACAGCCTCCATGGCCTCTTCCTCAGCAGCCTTTTCCTCGGCGTCCACGCTGGGCTTCTCGCTGCCCTCTTCGTCGATGTCCTCGGTGTAGCTGCGGCTGTTCTCGTCCTCCTCGAACGAGAAGCGGGCGCTGTTCTTCTTGATGTACTCGGGCGCACCGTACTTCTGGCGGTCGGCCTGCAGGATATGGGCAGCCTCGGCGCCGGCGTGGATGCGCTTGCTCAGGTCAACTTCCTGCTCCGCGCTCAGCAGAGGGATCTGGCCGATCTGCTTGAGGTAGTTCTTGACGGGGTCGTCCAGCAGCTCATCCATCGCAGCCTTCAGGTCGGCGGGGTTCTCCTCGGCGGCTTCTTCCTCGTCCTCGCCGCCCAGACCCAGCTCGTCGCTGTTGTTCTCGGCGTTTTCCACCTCGGCGATGATGCTGTCCACGTCCAGATTCACATCGGCGTCGGCCTCATCCTCGATGATCTTGATGCCGCGCTCTTCAAGGAGCGTATAGAGCGTTTCCACATCCATCCTGCACTGTGCAGCCAAAGTTTTGGCCTCCTGTGCCGACAGGGTGCCTTCGCCTTTCGTCAACAGTTCCTTCAAAGTCATGCCCATTTCGCTCTCTCCTTCTCACTGCGGGGGAAGCGCCCCGCAAGTGAACTTGTCTCATAGTTTCGGCCTTGCTGCATCAGATCACAAGACCTCCGTTGACGCCGAACACCTGGCCGGTGATGTAGCCGGCGTCTTCTCCGGCGAGGTACAGCAGAAGCTTTGCCACCTCTTCGGCGGTGCCGAGACGGCCCACAGGGGTCTCTTCGGCCAATGCCGCTTTGTCCTCAGCAGTGAACGAGGCCATCATATCGGTGTCGATGACGCCGGGGGCCACACAGTTCACAGTAATGCCGCTGGGACCTTCTTCTTTTGCCAGCGCCTTGGTCAGGCCGATGAGGCCCGCCTTGGCGGCGGAATAGTGTACCTCGCAGCTGCCGCCGGTCTGGCCCCACATGCTGCTCACGGTGAGGATGCGGCCCGCTTTGCGGCGTATCATCCCGGGCAGGGCCAGCTGGCAGAGGTTGAACGCACCGGTCAGGTTGACGTCCAGCATCCGTTGCCACTCTTCCGGCGTGATGTCGGTGAACAGCTTCTGCTGGGCGATGCCCGCGTTGCTCACCAGCACATCCACCCGGCCCAGCGCCTGCTCGGCGGCGCGGAAAGCCAGCTCACAGCTGGCCCGGCTGGCCACGTCGCACTGGATGGCCAGTACGCCCGGCAGCTCCTTCTGCAGGGCTGCGGCGGCCTCGGCGTTGGTGTGGTAGAACACCGCCACCCGATAACCCGCCGCATAGAATGCGCGGGCTGCTGCTGCGCCGATGCCCCGGTCGCCGCCCGAGATGAGGACGGTGCGGCCCTTCGCCGCCGGGGCAGTGCTCTGGGGCTCTGCCGCTGGTTCCGGCTCGCGTTCCGGTGCCGGTGTGTTCTCCGGCGCAGCGCTGACCGGCGTTTCCCTCGTTTCCTGCACCGGCGGTGCGGCCACAGCCGCTTCTTCCGGCTCGGGCAGGGTCGGCCTGCGCTGTTCTTTCTTCGGCCCGGCGTCTGCAAGGTCAAATGTCAGCTCAAATTCGTCGTTGTACAAGAGTCAAACCCTCCTGTCCACTATTTTCGGCCGCAGCGCCTCTTCGTGTCAAAGCCTCTGCGGCGGGAAAGGAAACAGCTTCCCCCACCCCGCCGGAGCTGCGCTCTGCTCACTTTTTCCGGTCTAGGCCGGCTCTGCGGCGCGCCCGGCGGCATTTGTGTGGTTTCGACAAGTTTCCATTGAATAATATAGCACAATCGGGCGAAAAAATAAAGTGGTCACCGGTGATTTTTTCACGCAGTTCCCACTTTTTTCACAGATTCAGGGGTTCACGGGCGGCTTCCAGCGGGGCTTTGCGGCCCGCCTGGCCCGCAGTGAAACGAAAAATTCCTGCAAAAGCTGCTGTGCCTCGTCGGCCCGCAGTCCCTTCTCGATGACGGGGTGATGGTTGAAGGGCTGGGCGAAGAGGTCTGTCACCGAGCCGCAGCAGCCCGCCTTGACGTCGGCGGCACCGTACACCACCCGCTTGATGCGGCTGTTGATGATGGCGCCGCTGCACATGGGGCAGGGTTCCAGCGTCACGAACAGCTCACACTGCCACAGCCGCCAGCCGCCCAGCTTTTTGCAGGCCGCGTCGATGGCCAGCAGCTCCGCGTGGTGGAGGGCGTTTTTCTCCGTCTCGCGGGTGTTGTGGGCGGCAGAGATGATCTCTCCGTCCTTCGCCACTACCGCGCCCACCGGCACTTCGCCCAGCGCAGCGGCCTTCCGGGCCTCTTCCAGCGCCGCGCCCATCAGCTCAAAATCGGTCATCCCATTCCCCTTTCTGCCAGCCGTGCGGCAAACACGAGGCAGTTATTTATAATATGTAACGCGCTGCCGGGCCATACGCTCTTCGCTTTCCGGGCCGCCCAGCCGAAGATGAGCCCCATGCCCAGCCCATAGGCCCGGGCCGTCCAGCTGCCGTGCAGGGCCGCAAAAATCACCGCCTGCACCACCACAGCCCCCGCGCCGCCCAGCGGCTGCAAAAGATAGAGCGCCCCGCCCCGAAAGGCAAGCTCTTCTGCCAGAGGGGTCACAAGGCAGATGCGCAGCGCAGCCCACCCGAGGGCCGCGCCCTCGGGCAGAGCCGTCTTTTCCGCCGGGAGCAGCAGCTGTGCTCCCGCCGCCAGCAGCCCCCAGAGCACGGCCGCCTCGGCCAGGACCCGGCACTGAGCCGGAAAAGACGGCTTTTCCGTTTCCCTTATCAGTCTTTTCACGGCGCACCCTCCTGTCGGCGGACATTGTACCATACTGCCGCCCCGTTTTGCAAGCAGTTTTTCGTTCATGCGAAGAAATTTCACTCAAAAGATTGACATACCGCCCGGCGTTCTGGTATACTTTGTACGACTTTTTTATGGATTTGTCGTTTTACCAAAGACACACGATGAACGCACCCATGGAGGTACGAACTATATGATACGCATTCTTACCGATTCCGCATCCGACATCCTGCCCGCCGAGGCCGCGCAGCTGGGTGTGGATGTCATCCCCCTTAACGTCACCCTCGAGGACGGCACCGTCATCCGGGACGGCGTGGACCTGACCCCCAGCGAGTACTACGAGCACATGGCCGGCTGCAAAAAGCTGCCCACCACCAGCCAGCCCAGCCCTGAGCTGTTCGAAAAGTTCTACGCCGAGGCCGCTGCCGCCGGAGACGAGGTCGTGGGCATCTTCCTGTCCCATGAGCTGTCCGGCACCTATCAGTGTGCGAAGCTGGCCGCAGACCTGGCCAACGTGGACAACGTCCTCTTTGTGGACAGCACCAATGTCTGCCTCGGCGAGGGTCTGCTGGTGCGTATGGCCGCACACCTGCGGGATGAAGGCAGGTCTGCCGTCCAGATCGCCGCCACCCTCGAGCACGCCAAGGAGCATCTGCACCTCGTTGCCGCCATCGACGACCTGAAGTATCTGCGCAAGGGCGGCCGTCTGCCCGCCGCCGTCGCCGTGGCCGGCGGGATGCTGGGCATCAAGCCCCTCATCACCATCAAGGAGGGCAAAGTCGCCATGGCCGGCAAGGCCCGGGGCCTGCCCGGCGCATACGTCGCCCTCTTCAAGAAGATCGAGGAGCTGGGCGGCGTCAATCCCCGTTTCCCCTCTCTGGCCGGTTACACCATCAGCACCCGCGAGGTGAACCCCATCCAGACCTATCTGGTGGATAATCTCGGCCTTTCCGAGCCGCTGGTGCGCCAGATCGGCTGCGTCATCGGCACCCACGCCGGTCCCGGTGCGTTTGGTCTGGCCTTCTTCGATAACGGGCTGGTCATCGACTAAGAGTATATAGGAAGAGGCTGCTGTGCATCTGCACAGCAGCCTCTTTTCGTTTTTATCGCAATTTTCAAAAATAGTGCCTATCGAAATGGCATATTTGCGATATGCAGTTTGCGGATGTTGCTTGTGCATTAAAAACGCAAACTGCTATACTTACAGCATATCCGTGATGAGCTTGCCCAGCAGGAGCACCAGCACCACGAGCATCATGGGGCGAATGAACTTTGCGCCCTTTCTCAGGGCGAAGTGAGAGCCGATGATGTTGCCGACGATGTTGCTGATGGCGCAGGGGATGCCCACCGGAAAGACCACCAGCCCGCTGCTCAGATAGGTGAAGAGGCTTGCGTAGTTGCTGGCGAGGTTGAGCACCTTGGCGTTGCCGTTGGCGGTGCGCAGGTCGAAGCCCATCAGGCTGGTGAAAGCGATGATGGCAAAGGTCCCGGTGCCTGGCCCCACCATGCCGTCGTACAGACCGATGCCAAAGCCGATGGCCAGGGCCAGCAGGGCCTTTTTCAAATTCAGGGTGCCGTCATCCCGGTTCTCGTCCGGGAGGTTGCGCTGCCACAGGATGATGACCGCCGCGATGGGCAGGATGATGAACATCATCATCTGCAGCACCTCATCGCTGAGCATCAGGACGATGTGTGCGCCCAAGGCGCTGCCCGCAAAGCTGCCGATGGCGGCGAGGATGCCCACCTTGATGTTCATCGCGCCGTTCTTGAAGAAGCTGGCCGTGGCGAACGTCGTGCCGCAGGCGGCGCTGAATTTGTTGGTGGCGTAAGTATAGTGAGGCGGCAGGCCCGCGAAGAGATAGGCCGGCAGGCTGATGAGCCCGCCGCCGCCCGCTGCCGAATCGATAAAGCCCGCAAAGCCGGTCATGAACACCAGAAATGCCATCATCGGCAGGCTGATTTGAATACCCATTGTTATAATTCCCCTCAATATTCCTATTTCTTCCACGATTTTACTTGTACAGCTCACCCTCGCAGGCCAAAATCTGGTCGAGTATCATCCGGGACACCCGGGCGCCGTAGACCATGGAGGGATGGTCATTGTACTCGATGATGTCGTGGAAGTCCTTGTTCATCAGGACGATGACATACTCGCCGTAGGGGGTGTGGACGATGCCGCCGTCGTTGCGGCAGGCGTTCATGCTGCCGCTCTTGCTGGCCACCCAGATGAGCTCCGGCTCGCCGGTCTCCTCGCAGTCGAGATAGAACTGAGGGAAGTCGTGGGTCAGCATGGTATTATAATGCTGCTGACGGAAGATGGCCAGCATCTCGGCGCTGGCCTCAGCGCTGACGAGCGTTCCCTTTGCCACCTGCGCAAACAGGGAGGCGTAGTCCCGGGGCGTCGTGGTGCCGAGGTCATCGTAAATATCAAAGTGGAGCGGGTTGTGCAGGACGGTGTGGGCAAAGCCCATCTCCCGGATGCAGGCGTTGATGGTGTCCAGCCCCAGATAGTCGATGACCATGTTGGTGGCGATGTTGTCGGAGCAGATGATCATCATGGTGGCGGCGTCTTTGACTTTCAGACTTGCGCCCACGCCCAGCGCCCGGAGCATACCGGAACCGTCCACAAAGTGCTCGGGCTTGTAGGTGATTTTTTCCTCGAGGCTGGCTTTGCCCCGGCCGGCCTGCAGATACAGGGCTGCGAGGATATATGCCTTGATGGTGGAAGCCGTCTCAAATTCCTCGTCAGCGCCGATCTCGACCGTGTGGCCGTGGAGGTCGTCCACAAAGACGCTCATCTTGCCCTGATAGGAATACAGCTCGGCGGCAATACGCTTTTCCAGCGTCATATTTTTATCCATTTTGGAATCTCCCTGTCGTTTTATACATTATTTAGAGGTTTTCTTCGAAGAACCGCCGGGCGTTGCGGTAGAAGACGGCCTCTACCTCGTCCTCGGTGAAGCCCTCGCGGCGGAGGGCGTCGGCCAGCAGCGGGAGCTTGGAGCAGTCGTCCATTTCCAGCTTGCCGCCGATGCCGTCGAAGTCACTGCCCAGACCGATGATCTCAATGCCGCCCACCTGTTTGAAGTGGGCCGCGTGCTTTGCCATCAGGGCCGTGGTGCTGCGGCAGAGCTTTTCTTCGGGCTGGTTGTCGAGGAAGCCGCTGCAGTAGTTCAGACCCACGAGGCCGCCCTTGTTGGCGAGGGCGCGGATCATCTCGTCGGTGAGGTTGCGGCAGTGGGGCGCGAGGGCGCGGCAGTTGGAGTGGCTGGCCGCAAAGGGGCGGGTGGAGTGCTCCACAATGTCCCAGAAGCCCTTGTCGGACAGGTGGCTCACGTCTGCGATGATGTGCAGACGCTCCATCTCGGCCAGGAACTCGAAGCCCTTCTCCTTCAAGCCCGTCTCGGTGTTGGGGGCGCAGGGCCAGATGTTGTGGCCCCCGCCGGGGACGACGTTGGGGCTGGCAAGCTCGTTCTCGTGGTTCCAGGTCAGGGTCATCATGCGGACGCCCAGCTCGTACATCCGGCGCAGCACGCCGATGCTGCCCTTGCAGCAGCCGCCCTCTTCGATGGTAAGCATTCCGCTGATCTTGCCCTCGGCGGCGTTCTTGCGGATGTCAGAGGGTCGATACACCGGAGCAATATCCTCCGGGTATTTTTCCATGATGCGTTTGAAGACGTCGATCTCTTCCAGCGCCGTCACCAGCGGGTCAGCACCGGGGGTCTTGTCGCCCAGATTGACAAAGGCGGCGAAGCACTGCAGCATATAGTCGCCCTTTTTCAGTTTCTGCAGGTCGATATGCAGATCATTCTGCGCAAAGCTCTTGGGCGTACCCGCCTTTTCGGCGTAGCGCAGCTCACTCAGGGTGTCACAATGTAGATCAAAGACTTTCATTTTTGGTTCTCCTTTGATAGAGGGAAGATGCTTCTTCCTTTAAGCTACGTTCTCTTTTGCGTGCCAAAAGAGAACCAGAAAAGCACCAGCGATTTCGACGCGC
>OMBQ01001291.1_pt1 | contig 21275 bp, 24 predicted proteins | sample 1674311 | NCBI WGS metagenome assembly OMBQ01 (sample SAMEA103958160, study PRJEB25191) | human gut metagenome | biome: human-associated habitat [ENVO:00009003]; feature: intestine environment [ENVO:2100002]; material: feces | place: Germany | collected 2013/2015 | reverse complement strand
ACCCCCGACCCACGGCTTAGAAGGCCGTTGCTCTATCCAGCTGAGCTACGAACACATATCTGTCTGTTAGCTACATCAGCGAACCGACGAAGCATATTGTAACTTATCCGACATCATTTGTCAACAGTTTTGTACTAATTTTTTGAAAAATAAATACAAAATCCAAGTTACACGTCGGGGTGACAGGATTCGAACCTCGATAAATTTCAGGAACCCAGTAAAGAAAGGAGTTTCCGACACTTCATCTTCCTTTGTTCTCAAATTTGTTCTCAAACAAAAGTCACACCCTTGATTCAGTACTATATCACAAAAAATAATTGTTGGCTAGAGTTTTTTATTCAAAATTTTGCTCTTGGTCTACACCACTTCTATACTGTCACTCGGTATAAAGATTACATACAACCACACGAATCGCATGGTCGTACCTATCTTTTTCCATCTTCTCTATGATACCAATGTGATGATGTACATTACTTCGATGACCACTACAAATACCCCATTCGCAATAATCATAACCTATTGCTCTCGAAGCACTCAAAAGCCGGTTAGCCTTTGAATCCTTATCATAGTCAACCCTAATCATGTGTTTACAATACAGGTCTACCAATCTCATCTCTGATATGCTAGATAAATCATACGTGTCACTGATTTCTATATTTACATTAGTAATAAGGTCTCCAAATATATTAAACATAAAGTATCCATCCTTATAAGTTGTTATAGGTATTGTACAAAAATTAGTATAATAAATAAAGAGCATTAAAAAGAGCAGTTAGTGATATCTAACTGCTCTTTAAACTTAAATACTACATACCGCACATAACCTTTATATCATCGTAAGACATATTTATTCCATCTTCTGATAAAGCTGTATTTACATATTGTACATACTCATCATAACTACTACTATATTCAGAAGATACAACGCTATCTATTCCTTTGCATACCCTCTTCCCAAATGAATCCATTAATGAATTATCCTCACTATAAAAATTAGATATACCGTACAAAGCAAATATACCATATTTCTTATAAGAGGATGCACAAGAAACTACAATACCACCTGCAAAAGACACATCACCAGTATCTAAGAAACTGGATACCATACTTATAACATTTGTATAACAATAATCCTCATCAGATACAGTATCATCAACCCTATTCTCATCTAAATACCTATAATCTCCTTTTTCAATCTTATCTATAATAGGGTGGAATGTCAAACAATAATCCGGCAATGTTTGTACATTATCTAATTCTTCTACCTCAGAAGCTTCACAATAAGAATCATAAATATCATAAACAAATGACCTCATACCATCGTCAGTATTACCATAGTACTGATTAAAAGAATCATTGACTAATGCCCAATCTACTCTTACATCTCTTCCGATAGAAGAAAAGATATCACTTTTTATTTTATCCACACCTGAATAAGAACTATCACCGGACAAATACTTATTAAATAAATCCCAGTCAACATTCGTCAACTCCGGCACATCTTTCAGACTATATACATAATCAGCAGTAGAGGAACCATCCTGCGTCATCTCCGTGTCCTGACCTCTCAAAGCCTCTAAGTCCTCCGCAGACAAATCAGAACCGTCGCCCTCGTCCCACCAAGCCTCGGGGATTGCAAACTTATAAGTGTAAGTATCGTCTCTGAACTTAATGGATACGACCTCTGTATTACCGTTGTCCTCGAAGCCAAGCTCTACGCTGTCAGCTGTAACACTACTCTGTGTACCGTCAGCGTAATCAATGATACCCTCAAACATACTGGCATCACCCTCAACCGATCCGTTTCTTGTGTTTACGAACATATCCCAGTTGTTATTACTATCCCACTTCCAGTTGATATCCGTATACTGCACATACTCGCCTACCGTAGCAGTATAATGATCCTCGCCTAAGTACACACCTACCTGATTACTCAGATATACAGAAGTATCCGTCACATACTTACCATTATATTTAGCCAAACTCTGATCCGGCTTCAAACCACTATACTCGATGATAATATCCTTCGGATCTATCACCTGATACTGATACTTTGCACCGTCCGTCACACGAATCCCGGTAATACCACTGTTATTTTCCTCGTTCTCTTGTACTGCGACAGCCTGCTCTGTTGCATCCCCGCCACATCCTGTTAAAAATATGGACGATACCACCACTGATGCAATCAATTTTGCTAAGTGTTTCTCTCTCATATCTTTGCTCCTTTTTCAATAGTATTATAATTTATATTATGTTTTATAATATATATCTAATATATTATCACACCATTTTTCATAATACAATAAATGTTATGAAAGAGGTGGAAGTATGTTTACAATAAAGAAAGATTATGTTGAGTATGAAAACAAATCCCTCCGGTTACCCACTGATCTAATAGCCAAGGTGCAGAAACTGGCTAATGATAATGCACTATCCTTTAATAAAGTTGTGATCCAATGCATCGAGTATTCATTGGATCATATGGAACAAAAGGATATCTAACAGCAAAAACACTCCGACTATCATTTTTCAGATAGTTGAAGTGTTTTTTTGTTGCATCAATATTCACTTCAAAACAATTCAAACATTTTAAAAACAATTTTTTCTATTTTTATACCATTCTTTTAAATTGTTTTTACCTCCATTAAATTTTTCATACTCTTAAAAAAACAATTTCAGAAAGTAATGAGCGCTTCATTTAAAACTTCCTATATTGGGTGGCACTCGCAAAAGAGTGACTATCATCTATTTAGGAGGTTCATTATTGTAATGGACAAATTTATAATTTCTGAAAGTTTAACGAAATGTAGAGAGAAAACAGGAATGACGCCGACAGCTTTTTCTCGGCGTATAGGTATCCCTTGTACCTCATTGACTCGCTATGAGGGCGGCGAAATCCCCTTGGGTTTTTTGAATAATTTGGAAAAATACCGTCAATCCTGCAATGTTACTTGGGGGTTCCTTTTATTTGGTACTGATAATTCAATCGACGATGAAGCATTGATGCAAAAGTTTAAAAAGTTACCTTCACAGCAAAAAAGACATATTGAGCAGATTATTGATGATCTTCTAAACAACACCAAAAATGGGGAGTTTTGAGTACTAACTTTGGGGGATAAATAATGTACAATTCAGGCATAGTCGGAAGTAACCTTCCACTACACAGCACCAATATACAACAGGTGCGATGCTTTATCAATTCAGGAAAGGAGGGATATCTATGAAGGTAAGCGGAGAATCCGTTTTCATCTCTTGTAGAACAGGTGAAAAAAACGGAAAAAACTGGTTTTCAGCGAAGTTCCTTGATGAGGCTGCCGACGAGTTCGTTACTGTCTTTGTTTCTGAGGACTTGTACAGAGAACTTGAAGGAGTTGCTAAGAAAACTCCCGTTGTTCTGACACTTCAAATCGTGCCGGGGCAGAAGTACTTTTCTCTCGAACAGATCGAGCTTGTTGACTAACATTTTTATTGCTATGCAGGTGGAACGAAAACACCACCTGCATAGGAAGGAGGAGTAATGGAAATTATAACCTTATTTTTTATTATATTGATTCTGTTTATATCAGCGATATTGATTACAGTGATTGTAAAACAGTGTTCAGCGAAGGAAGCTACCATCATGTGCAAGGACTTTTGCAAAGAGGTTTTTAAGGCTCTATTTGCCTCAACTCCTGCACCGGAACCAGTATACCCAACCCTTGTCGGATATGAATACGGGCATTTTGTCCCGCAGTTCATTGACACTAATTTTGCAAAGGTACGCAACCATTTTTCTGTGTGTTACTGCGTGGATGCCAAGATTATCGCTGATGGAAGCTGTGTTGTATATTGCTTTAGTATTCAACGAAAACCCGATTGTTCTCTGACAGATACTGACCTTGCTCCGCTGATTCAAAAAGAAGTCGAGGAAGTTGTAACGCAGAATATGCGCCTTTACGACTGTTATCTTCCTGCAGAGCCCATTACTGCTACAGAATTATTTTCTACAACTTTACAGGTGGCTTTCGCAAGAAATGAAGCGGGACTAAAGAAAATAGAGGGGCTGAAACGTTCTGCAAGGAAGCGCAGACACACCGTATCTGTCAATAACACTTGCATGACTGAGACATGGGAGGAAAATAGTGAGGGATAGAAAAATGGTGTTCGGATATGAACTACTACCGTTTTCGGAATATGGTCTTTCCATCCCCATTCGGTTGGAAATAGGTAGCTACCCGCATATGCTCATTACCGGTGCTTCCGGTTCAGGCAAGTCAATGACCCTGTTATTTTTGATGGGAAAGCTGTTGCAAAGTGCACCTGATCTTGAATTATTCATCTGTGATTTCAAGAATTCAAGTGACTTTGCATTTTTAGAGGGATATGAGAACTATTACACAGGTGAGAACTGCTATTCCGGGGTAATGGCTTACTATGAAGTTTTTTCACAGGTTCGTGCAGACCGGGCAAGTCAAAACCAGAAGAGATATTTGCTTGTTATGGATGAATACCCTGCTTTCATAAATTTCTTGCAAATGCGAGATAAGACTAATAAAACCAAGCTTGCTAATGATGTTCTGGGGGCTGTTGCCGAAGTTCTTATGTTAGGAAGAGGTATTTCCTGTGGCATCTGGTTATTGACCCAAAGAGCCGATTCCACTCTATTCTCTAATGGTGCCCGCGATAACTTCATGGTGATTATCGGTCTCGGGCGCATGAGTAAGGAGCAGAAAGGCATGATATTTCCGGGGCAGGAAATCCCCGATCTGATTTTCAGTGCCGGTGAAGGGATGCTACTTGCAGATGGCAGAGAGATCACATCTGTAAAGTACCCGATTATTCAGGATATATCTGACTGGAAGAGACACATTTGTTCTATCTTGCAGAAAACAGACAATTCACCGATCTGATGTACCCAGAGATGCCAGACCGCCAAAGGCGGTCGGGTAGCTCTGGAACGGTGGGCGGAAAGCATTGCCCGCCCACCGATGTAATTGTAACTAAACTCCTGAAAACCGCTTATTATCAGGCTTTTAACAAAAGAATCCGTCACAGCATGAACTGTGCCAACACTAGGAGGTGTGAAAATGGGATACGATCTAAAAACCAGAGGTCGGGCATGGATAGCCGTCATACATATCGAGAACATGAAGCGTATGGGATTAAGTGAAGCTGAGTACATGAATCCAGAGTATCTCGCAGATTATATTACTTACTTGTGGAATGAAAGTGGAAAAGGACGTTCCAGTGCTGTTGCCATTTGTTTAAGCGAAGCAGGATGCTATCATGCCCACATGGCGCTCTACGGCAACACAACAACTTTGAAAAATGTTTCAAAAATTCTCTTTAACAGCCATATAGAACCGCAGTTAGGCGGTAAGGCACAATTACAAGCCTATCTGATGAAACAAGGAAAGTATGCAGAGAAAAATGAGAAAATACTTTATCTAAAGGATATAGAAAAAGTGCAGGATGTTCCCGGTAAGCGAAACGATTTGGACGCTATAGAAGAACTGTTGATAAAAGGATTTACCCCTCAGCAAATCCTTGATTCTCACTTTCATTTCTATAAATACGAAAAGATGATTATGCACGCATATATTGATCAACGGATCAAAGAGGCTCCACTTACACAGAAGGTCTATGTTGAGTATCATTGCGGTGAAAGCGGAACCGGAAAAACATATTTCTATAATCAGCTTTGTGAACGTGCCGGAGCTGATAATATTTATATTCTTACTGACTACGATAACAATGCCTCAGGGGGTCTGGATTCTTACATGAAAATGGGTGCGCCCGCTATATTGTTCATGGATGAATTTAAAGGATTCGGGATCAGTTATGGCAAGCTCCTAACTATGTTAAACGGGTATACGAGAATGCAGACCCACAGTCGCTACAGCAACTCTTATAACTTGTGGAACGAAGTATACATAACTTCTGTGTATCCCCCAGAAGGTATTTATGCAAATATGGTAAATATAGAGGATCGAGATATAGATTCGTATGTGCAGTTGCTCAGACGGATTACCAAAATTGTATATCACTATATCGAAGATGGAGAATATAAGACTTATTCCATTACGGGCACTGAATATACAGGATACAATGATCTGCTTAAAAAAGTACTTGCTCTAAAGCAACCGGCTGATGGCTTTATAAAAATCAGTGATGCAGAACAATTACAGATACCATTCGAAACAGAAAGGAATAGTTGATACATGGAAACTCATGAAGAATATGATATTATTTTACCCCCGGATATAAAATTGCATCGTATATATGATTACCTGCCATATTCCTACTGGCGCATCAGGCAAATTCTCCGGGAATACTACAATGCACGTTTGGAGTGTGTACGAGCTTACAAAGAGGGCAGGTATGCAGGATACAAACAGCGATATTATATCTATGATATAGAAACTGGAAAGGTATTGAGAAAGAATATTCGTCTCGATGCCCTGAGAAGATTCTTGGCACAACAGGATTTCCCCCTCAAGGAAGCCGATACACCACACAGGAATCCCCAAGCGGCTCAGTTTCTAGCCATAGTGAATGCTATTTCAAACAATGCACGACAATAAACAGACGAAAGGAGGAACAAGTACAAGCATGGAGCACAAACTCCTGACTCTTCCTAGCCACCTAGTTTTTTTTAATCTCTTAATCTCCCATTCCCTAAATTACAGCTCCATTGTTGCATCTGCGACAAAAATATGGACATCAAAGCATCTGCTGATCGACTGCAATCCTTGATAAATACGGCTCTTTGCTGTAATATTGATATAGATGAAGTGTTGGATAATATTGAATACATGAGCAATCAGAAAATATTAGAACAGCACCCCTATGCCATTACAGAGAATAAAGACGGTCGTTTTTCTTCTTATCTACCAGATAAGACAAAGCCAAACAATCGCCGGAAGGTTGTAAAGGCAACAAGAGAACTCTTAGAAAAAGAAATTATTAAGTTTTATAAGGAGCGTGAAAAAGAACAATCTCTAGCAAATATCAGTCTTAGAAAGTTTTACCCTGAATGGTTAGCTTATAAAGCGCTACATACCACCTCAAGTGCTTATATTAAGACCATAGACGAATTGTGGAAGCGGTTCTATGTAAATGACCCTATTATTGATCGTCCCTTAGTGGAACTGAGTGAATACTGCCTCGACACATGGGCTCATTCCATGATAAGGGAAAATAACCTTACCAAGAAGCAATACTACAACATGGCTATTATCATACGTCAGTCATTGGATCTTGCTTGCAAAAAGGGAATCATAGACAGTAACTCTTTTAACAAATTCAAAGTCGATTATAAGCTATTCCGACCCGTAGAAAAAAAAGCCGATGAAACACAGGTATTTCTGATAGAGGAACAGCCCCTGATTGAGCAGGAAGCCTATAGGGATTTTCAGGAATCCGGGAAATCTGCTTGTCTTGCGATTCCTCTTGCATTTCAAACCGGGCTTCGAACATCTGAGTTGGTGGGCTTACGTTGGTCAGACATAGATGAAGAGCAGGAACATTGTATCCATGTTCAACGAATGGAAATCAAAGAATATAAACAGCTTTCCGATGGGACATGGGGTTCCCCTAAGAGGGTGATCGTCAACCGTACCAAATCCAAACAGGGAAATCGAAACGTATATCTTACGACAACAGCAAGGAAAATCCTAGAGCAGATATATTTTTTCAACGAAGAAAAGGGATTCAGCAACGATGGTTATATCTTTATGAATGAGAGGGGTCGTGTTACTGCCCCCGCCCTCAACAAACGAATTCGCCGTTATTGCCGTAAGATCAACATATCCGAGAAGGGTATGCACAAGATACGGAAGACTTATATTTCTACCTTGATTGATGCTGAGGACATTAACATCAACTATATCCGGGAGCAAGTAGGACACGCAGATGAAAGAACTACCTACGGCAACTACTGTTTTAACCGAAAGTCAAAAGATCTGACTGCACAAAGTATGGAAAGAGCTCTCGCACATGGCTGATTAACGAAATAACATTTGTTCTCAAATGTTCTCAACCTTGACAGAACAAAGAAAAAGGGAAACCCTGATAAAATCAAGGTTTCCCACAAAAAATAGAATCGGGGTGACAGGATTCGAACCTGCGACCCCCTGGTCCCAAACCAGGTGCTCTAGCCAAGCTGAGCCACACCCCGAAGCTGCGTTATCGCGGATTTCCGCAACGCAGATGTTATTATAACCCAGAGATTTTCTATCTGTCAAGAGAGAAGTTTGAAGCATCACTGGCGAAGATAAGCAATCGTAAAATGCACCTTTCCCTCTCTGTCAATCTCCATGATCGCATAGGAAGGCTGGCGTCCCTCCTGTCTCGGATAGGACAGACTTCCCGGGTTCACGGCAATGATGTCATCATCAATATCGATCACCGGCCGATGGGTATGTCCGTACAGCACGATATCAACGCCCCGGTCAATGGCCTCTTTTTTGATGGTCTCATTTCCCATGGATACATAATAATTGTGTCCGTGGGTCACCCATACTTTGTAGGATCCGATATCCAGTGTGATCTCTCTGGGGAGATCCGAGAAAAAGTCATTGTTGCCCAGAACGATATAAACCGGGCATTCTGCCGCAGAAGAAAGTGCATACTCACTGCCCTCCGCATCTCCACAGTGGATCACCATGTCCGGATGGTGCATCTCCAGTACTTTGAAGTAATTCTCATTCTTTTTATGGGTATCACTTACGATCAGTATCTTCATATTTCTTCAGTTCCTCTTTCATCAGCTCCAGGGCCTTACCTCTGTGACTGACCTGGTTCTTCTCTTCTTCTGTCAACTCCGCCGTGGTCTTACCGAATTCCGGTACGTAAAAAATAGGATCGTAACCGAATCCGTTGGTCCCCTTCTCTTCATATCCGATCCGCCCTTCAATGGTAGCTCTTGTGGTAAGTTCTCTGCCGTCCGGGAGCACTGCTGCAATGGCACAGACGAATCTGGCAGTACGCTTTTCCTCCGGCACTCCTTCCAGTCTCTGGATCAGATTTGCATTTTTTATGGAATACGGCGTATCCTCTCCCAGATATCTGGCAGAATAGATTCCAGGTTCCTTATTCAGGGCATCGATCTCCAGTCCGGAGTCATCCGCCATCACGATATCTTTCGTAAAAGCAGCCACCGCACGGGCCTTGATCAGTGCATTCTCTTCGTAGGTCTTACCGTTTTCTTCAATATCTGCTTTAATGCCCGCATCTTTCATGGATACGACTTCCAGACCGGTATCCTCCATGATCATGCGGATCTCTTTGATTTTTCCGGCATTGCCGGTCGCGAATACGATTCTTCCCTGCATATTAACTCCTTGCCGCATTTGTGTTCTTATATAGTCATCATTGCGTATTAGTATAAACCTCGGAAATAGCTTCTGCAATACCTTCCGCCAGCTTTTTTTGATAGCTTTCCTGTTCCAGCAGCTGTCTCTCGCTGCTGTTGGTCACATATCCGAGAGAAATTCTGGCTGCCGGGATCTTCAGCTGCCACAGAATGTCATCTTCCTCCGCCGGGAACAATCCAATGGCCCGGTTGCTGGAAGCCACCGTCACTTGTCTGGTCACGCAGTCGGCCCATTGTACATTTCCGAAATCCGGCAGATAATACTCATCATTGTATTCTGCCCGGATGCCGTAGGTACTCTCCTGTGCATCATCTGCTGACAGTCCGATCTCCAGGTACAGATCTGCATCCACCCGGTCAGCGAAGCTACGCCTTACTTCCTGTGCGACCTCTGTATCTTCTGTACGGGTAAGATATATTTTTACCATGCTTCCTTCCAACAGCTGTGCCGTCTGTCTTGCCACCTCCAGAGCGATGTTCTTCTCCTCACATCCGGAATCGGCAACGCCTCTGTCCCTTCCGCCTCCCACGGGATCCAGCACTACGATCCGGTCGTAAGATTCTCTGGGATTGACAAAATCGATCTTCAGAGTTCCCTCTTCCAGAGTACTGTGATACTCCAGGATCTCCTTCATGGACAATCTGAGCAATACGCCCTCGTTCTGTGCTTCACAGATGCCGTTTCCCACCAGGCTGAAATCTCCGGTAAGCTGATGTTCCCGGTAAAAAGATTTTCTGCCGTTCTGCACATAGATCCAGAGTTCCCTTTCCATGTAATGATTTTCCACCACTACATTTTCCGCTTTCGTACCGGTTTCCAATGGTATACAGATCTCCCGTTCTGCCTTCCTGTCTTCCGCCATGGCCAGCTGCATTTCATGGGACCGTTCCGCCTGATTCTCTGTGACCAGACCGCCCTGTTCCTGACTTAACGCAGAGATCACCACCGTCTTATGCGCTGCCGTCCAGAGCATGATGCCCATAGACATACTTCCCAGCAGGAGCCAGAGGATCAATGTAATGCGTCTATTCTGTTGTTGATCCCTGATCTGCAGTAAATTTTTCATTTCTTCTAAACGTCTCTTCTCTTCGGAGGCTTCGGTCCCAGAAACTGATAATAATAAGTCTTCATCATTCCGTTGTAGATCTTGCGGTTCTTGTCCGCCTTCCTGCCGATATCCTTCTCTGCCTGCTCATAGGCAGTGATCAGATACATACTCCAGGAATCCAGTTCCCGGAATCGTTCTCCGATGGTACGGTACAACTGCGGCATCTGACTCTTATCCTGCAAACGCTCTCCATAGGGAGGATTGGTGATAATAAAGCCGTATTTCTTCGGGTGATGAAGATCTTCCACACCACGACGCTGGAAATGGATCAGCTTGTCCACACCCGCCATCCGTGCATTTTCTCTGGCGATCTTCACCATATCCTCGTCAATATCATAGCCCTGAATATCTGTCTCCACCGACAGATCGATCATCTCTTCCGCTTCGTCCATGGCATCATACCACACCTTTTTCCCTATGATATGGGGCCATTCTTCCGCCGTAAAACTGCGGTTCCTGCCGGGTGCCATATTGGCTGCCATCATGGCTGCCTCAATAGGGAAGGTGCCGCTTCCGCAGAAGGGATCCACCAGAATCCTGCCCGCATTCCAGGGAGTCAGTTCGATCAGTGCAGCAGCCAGATTCTCCGCAATGGGGGCTTTTGCCGTCAGCTTACGATATCCTCTCTTATGTAAGGACTCTCCGGTGCTGTCCAGTCCCACGGTCACTTCATCCTTCATCAGGAATACCCGGACAGGGAAATTTTCTCCATCTTCAGGGAACCAGCTGATCTCATACTGGGCCTTCAGCCGCTCCACCATTGCTTTTTTCATAATGGACTGAATATCCGAGGGGCTGAACAATTTGGACTTTACACTAGCTGCCTTGGCCACCCAGAATTTGCCGTCCTTCGGAATGTATTCTTCCCAGGGAAGATTTTTCGTGCCCTGAAACAGTTCTTCAAAAGTCTCCGCATGAAAACTTCCGATTTTGATAAGGATTCTTTCTGCCGTCCGCAGAAAAATATTTGCTCTGCACAAAGCCTCCTCATCTCCGAAAAAGGTGACACGACCATCCGCCACTTCTGTAATATCATATCCCAGATCTGTGATCTCTCTTTTTAATACTGATTCCATACCGAAATGGCAGGGAGCAATCAATTCAAAACGTCTCATTCGTTCCTCCGGATCTTAGTCATCAATTATTGCACATATAAAGTTATTATATATGGATTCTGAAAATATGTAAATAGGGCTGCCTTGCGGCAGCCCCTGAAAAATTATGCACCCGATTAGCAGCTCTTGTTCTGCTCCCTGTTGTTGCTCTTATTCTTATTCTGATTCTGGCTGTTCTGCTTATTCTGGGAGTTCTTACTGTTCTCGCTCTCGTCATAAGAGTTGTTATACTTGTTCTGATTGTTCTGATTGTTCTGTTCATAATTGTTAGACATATTTGTGACCTCCTGATAGGAAATATCTTTTTAGTTACAGGAGTAGTATGTCTATTTCGCACAAAAATATGCCCAAAAAATATGGTACTTTAGGCCTAAATTTCTTCTTGCATTTTTATATCATTAGTACTATAATCATAATTGTAAATAGAAACCCCTTCATGATTCTATTTGCACCCTTATGTATTATTTATTTATACTCCCCTCATGAGAGCCACCAGCTTCCCCCTGGTGGCTCTTTACGTTGGAACTATTCAGAGTCAATAAATATAATCGGAGCAACCGTCAGATGCTCGCATCTGTAAGGTACTCCGATTATATTTATTTGACGAAGTAACCTCAATGAGCAAAAAGTAAGCCTCGCAGAGGCATTTTGCGAATTGAGGGACTATGAATAGCTGATTTATATAGTTGCTAGTTAAGCCAGTCCCGAAATAATTTCACCAGGAACAATACTACCACAATCGGAATCAGTACCGGTGCCAGAAAAGACAATACGGAAAATACCGCACCGAAGATCAATACTACCACCAGAATCCCAAGGATCAGCCACACCCAGCCCGGAAGCTTCGCCAGAACATTTCCCACCTTACTCTGGTGTGTTCCGTAGCCATCCTCTTCCTCTGTATAACTACGATGGACATTCTGTCCGGCAGCCTCCCGATACTCTCCGTTGCCGTAGACCGTGTTCCGGTATCCGGAACGGTTGTCTCCACCGTTGGTCTGAATGATTGTGCGGGCGATCAGTCTGGGATCTCCCAGGCTCTCTAAGACTTCCTCTTCTGTCCTGCCCTTGCGGATCTCTGTATTTATATAATCCTGGTAATAATTTACATTATCCATGACCAGACCGGGAGAAACACGCCCATTCAGCGCCATCCGCAGTCGGTCCACAAATTCCTGTTTGTTCATACTTTCACGACTTCCTCCATTTACATCATCATTTTAGCATGACATAAGTACCACGTAAATATACGGATTGGGAAGTATTTCTAAAACTTTTCTAAAATGCAAAACTATGAGAAACACGCTTTGCGAGTTTCTCAAGTTATCGCGGCAGTCGCCAAGGTCTCGTGCAAGCACGGACTTTGGCTCGTTGCTCGCGTAAATAAAAACCCCGGAGACATCATCTCCGGGGCCTTAGATGTACGTGACAGGATTCGAACCCACGACCTTCTGGTCCGTAGCCAGACGCTCTATCCAGCTGAGCTACACGTACATTTCATTTACAGGTTTTCGCCTGCAACAGTATGTATTGTAACTGCTGCGGGCGAAAATGTCAATAGAATTTTTCAATTTTTTCAAACAATTTTATCTTCTGCCTGCTTTTCCGTAGCCTGTACGACTTTTACGTCGTATTTTTCCAGGATGGCCTGCTTGAATTCTTCGTAATTGTCTTCATCATCATAGCAGGCATATTCGATCTCCAGCGGTTCCTCCGTCTTCATCAGGAGCATTCCCAAAAGTGACTTTGCATCCATTGCCATCTTCTGAATACGGATGTCGATTGCATCGTCGAATTCGTTGCAGGTATCTACAAAATGTCTGATATCATCCTCCGAGTGGAAGGTAATATATAACTTTTCTTTCATCCTCTGTTCTCCCATCTGTCCGCTTGTGGACACCCCATACATTTATCACTATTCAGAGCCAAAAGCAAAGTCTCAAAGAGACGATTTTGCGAATGAGACTCTGAATAGTAGCTGTCTTCTGCCTAGCGTGCTGCCAGCGCCTGTGCGATATCTTCACGCATATCCAGTACTGCCGCGCGGGAAGCATCTGCATAATTCTGCTCGCCAAACTGTGCGTATTTCTCCTGCTGGTATGCAGCAATGATGCCACGGGAAGAGTTGATAATGGCACCCAGTCCGTCCTCATTGAAAAAATGTACCAGATCTGCGCCTTTACCGCCCTGCGCACCGTAACCGGGCACCAGAATAAATGCCTTGGGCATTACCTTACGCAGTACCTTTCCCTGCTCAGGATAGGTTGCTCCTACGACAGCTCCTACATAGCTGTAGGAATCACCCATACAGTCAGCTCCCCAGGCTGCTACCTTTTCTCCTACCAGCTCATACAGAGGTCTGCCGTTCACCAGCTGATCCTGGAACTCGCCGCTGCTGGGGTTGGAAGTCTTCACCAGTACGAAAATACCTTTTTTCTCTTCCTTACAGATCTTCACAAAAGGATTTACACCGTCGGATCCCAGATAAGGGTTCACGGTTACAAAATCTTCATCAAAACCGTAATAGCTCTTGCTGCCTACCTGTACTTTGCCCAGATGTCCTACCGCGTATGCTTCGGAAGTGGATCCGATATCGCCGCGCTTGATATCGCCGATGACGATCAGGCCTTTTTCCTTACAATAATCCACAGTCTTCTTAAATGCCACCATGCCGGGAATACCGAACTGCTCATACATTGCCACCTGAGGCTTCACAGCGGGTACTAAATCATAAATAGCATCCACAATCCCCTTATTGTACTGCCAGATGGCCTCTGCAGCACCTTCCAGTGTCTCACCGTATTCAGTGAATGCTGCTTTCTTAATATATTCCGGCACGAATTTCATCATAGGATCCAGTCCTACCACGATCGGTGCGTTGGTTTCTTTGATTCGAGTGATCAGTTTGTTGATCATATTTCCTCCGTTCTGCAATAGATCTGCCTTTGAATTTATATTATTACACAGCAAAGGCACCGCCTTCGGGCGATGCCTCCTGACCTGTTTCTATTCTACCCCAACTAATGTCAGTTGGTCAACGTACTTCTTGATATTTGAAGCATTTACATACTTTTTATGGCTGTCACCGTTTACCACCACCAGAGTCGGTGCCTGCATTACACCGTAACGTCTTGCCAGCTCCATATTCTCCTCCGCATCGATGGTCACGTAGGGTACATTTTTCAGATATTCCTTCACCAGCTTACAGTTAGGACAGGTCTTGGTGGTGAACAGATACTTGATGTTCTGCGGTTGCTCCACTTTTACATCCACCTCTTCTGCAAAATTGGACAAGGTCACCACGCTTCTGGTGGGACGCTTCAGGGAAGAATGTGCAATATCATACTCTGTTCTGTTGGCGTATTCCTGTAGCTTACCATCATTCCAGTTCTGTACCGGACGATAGTAACCGGTGATACGGCTGTAGACCTCGGTCTTCGCCCCACAGTGAGGACATACCTTCACTTCGCCCGCCAGATAACCATGCTCCTTACAGATGGAATAAGTCGGAGACAGGGTGTAATAGGGCAGCTTGTAATTGGAAGCTATGGTGCGTACCAGAGAAGCCGCTGCCTTCCAGTCGGGAAGCTTTTCTCCCAGGAATGCATGGAACACTGTGCCGGAAGTATACAGGGTCTGCAATTCATCCTGAATATCCAGTGCATCGAAAATATCCACGGTATAGTCCACAGGCAGATGGGAGGAATTCGTATAATAAGGGGTATCTCCGGGCTTTCCGGCCGTCTTGATGCCGGGCCAGCGCTTTCTGTCGTGCTTTGCCAGACGGTACGTGGTACTCTCCGCAGGGGTCGCCTCCAGATTGTAGAGGTCTCCGTACTGCTCCTGATAATCCGACAGACGCTCTCTCATATGGTTCAGTACTTCCTTGGTGAACTCCTGGGTCCTGGGATCGCTCATATCCGCTCTCAGCCAGTTGGCATTTAAGCCCACTTCATTCATACCGATCAGACCGATGGTGGAAAAATGATTCTCAAAGGTTCCCAGATACCGCTTGGTATAGGGATACAGTCCCTCGTTCAGCAGCTTCGTAATGACACCGCGCTTGATCTTCAGGGATCTGGCTGCAATGTCCATCATGTGGTTCAGTCTTGCGTAAAACTCGTCCTTGTTGGCAGACAGATATGCGATTCTGGGCATATTGATGGTGACAACGCCCACGCTTCCGGTGCTCTCGCCGGAACCGAAGAATCCTCCGGTCTTCTTGCGCAGTTCCCGCAGATCCAGACGCAGTCGGCAGCACATACTGCGGACATCACTGGGCTGCATGTCAGAATTGATATAATTGGAAAAATACGGTGTACCATATTTTGCGGTCATCTCGAATAACAGTCTGTTGTTCTCGGTGTCGGACCAGTCAAAATCCTTTGTGATGGAATAAGTCGGGATCGGATACTGGAAACCACGGCCATTGGAATCGCCCTCGATCATGGTCTCGATAAACGCCTTGTTGACCATGTCCATTTCCTTTTTACAATCCTTATATTTGAAATCCATCTCCACACCGCCTACCAGCGCCGGCAGCTCTGCCAGATCATCGGGCACCGTCCAGTCTAGCGTGATATTGGAAAAAGGGGCCTGCGTGCCCCAGCGGCTGGGGGTGTTGACACCGTAAATAAATGCTTCGATGCATTTTTTCACTTCGGGATAGCTTAAATTATCTACCTTTACAAATGGGGCAAGATAGGTATCAAAGGAAGAAAATGCCTGTGCTCCCGCCCATTCGTTCTGCATGATCCCCAGGAAATTTACCATCTGGTTGCATAGCACGGATAAGTGTCTCGCCGGAGCAGAAGTAATCTTGCCGGTGATGCCGCCCAGTCCTTCCTTGATCAGCTGCTTTAAGGACCATCCGGCACAGTAGCCGGTCAGCATGGACAGATCATGGATATGGATATCCGCATTCCGATGTGCCTCTGCAATCTCTTCATCATAGATTTCAGACAGCCAGTAGTTCGCCGTCACCGCACCCGAGTTGCTTAAGATCAGACCACCTACGGAATAGGTCACCGTGGAGTTCTCTTTCACACGCCAGTCTTCCACCTTGACATAACTGTTGACCACATCCTTGTAGTCCAGAATGGTAGACTTCATGGCACGCATTTTCTCCCGCTGCTTGCGGTACAGAATATACGCTTTCGCCACCTCTTCATAGCCGGCCTGTCCCAGTACACGCTCCACACTGTCCTGAATGTCTTCCACGTGGATCTCGTCATTCTCCACCTTTTTCTGGAAATCCGCAGTTACCCGTAACGCAAGAAGATCAATAATGTCATTATTGTAGCTCATCTGCGTCGCAGTAAAAGCCTTCATAATGGCATCGTTGATCTTCGTCAGTGTAAAGTCCGCTTTGGAACCATCTCGTTTGATTACCTGAAACATCTTATGTACCCCCTTACCTTCGTGTCCCCATGGGCTTTCGCCCGTAAAACCTATCACGGTCTATTCTACAATACTTTGTAGGGGAAGTCAATCAAAGGATACTAGATATTGTGTATACATCAGTTCACCCGTCGATTTGTGCGGAGACGGCTTTACGCTTGCGTAAGGAGCCGGCTCTGTGCAAATCGACGAGGGGAGCGCCATCTCATGAGCAAAAGGCAGCTGCGTAGCAGCGGAAAGCCTCGAAGAGGCGATTTTGCGAATGGTGCGGGGTGAACGACCACGGGTGCGAATGGCGCGGGGTGAACGGCCACGGGTGCGAATGGCGCGGGGTGAACGACCACGGGTACGAATGGCGCGGGGTGAACGACCGCTTTACGCTCTCTTCCACACCCTGTGGTACAACACATACGCCACTACCGCAGTCACGCTCTCCGTGCAGACAAATGCCCACCACACACCGGTGACGCCGATCAGGCGGCTCAGCACAAATGCCGCAGGGATGATCACCGCCACATACCGCATCACGGAGATCACCAGGGAAGCCATGCCCTGTCCCAGTGCCTCCAGTGCACCGGAGCTGGTCACCGACACAGCGGACAGAATAAAGCCCAGACTGATGATGTGCAGTGCTGTAATACCGATGGTAACAGTCTCCGGATTCTCGGTGAACAGTCCGATCAGTCCTCCGGGGATCAGCCAGCACAATGCCGTGCCGATAGCCATGATCCCGGCAGTCAGTTCCAGCGTCAACCGGTAGATCTGCTCCACACGCTTCCGCTCTCCGGCACCGTAATTGTAACCAATCAGCGGCCGGATGCCCTGAATGATGCCATTGGAGGGCAGATAGATAAAGGTCTGCAGCTTGTAATAAACGCCCAGTACCAACACATACGCACCCGAATAAGCCGCCAGAATACCGTTCAGTGCGGAAATCAACAGAGACGGCAGTGCCATATTCAACGTAGCCGGAATGCCGATGCCGTAGGTCTTGCCACAGATCTCTCCTTCCGGTCGCAGATAAGTTCTGCGCAATTTTACCGGCAACGGATCCAACACGTAATAGATGATATATACTAATAACGTGATCACCTGACCGATTCCGGTAGCCAAAGCCGCTCCGGCGATCTCCATCCGGGGAAACGGTCCGATACCGAAGATCAACAACGGATCCAACACAATATTCGTCACAAATCCGGCGATCATACTGACCATGGTGGCACGCATCCGACCCACCGCCTGAAAGATTTTCTCTAACGTGATACCTCCGGTGACAATGGTGGAAAACAGGAATACCACATTGGAATATTCCATGCCCAGTGCCCGCACGGTATCGCTCTTCGTAAACATCCCTAAGAACCAGTTCATGCCGCAGAGGAATAAGATCATAAGCAGTACGCCGTGCAATACTCCCAGCACCATGCCCTGGGTTGCCGTCTTATCCGCTTTTTCCTGATTCTGTGCTCCCAGATAGAAGGAGATCATGGCATTCACACCCACACCGAAGCCCACTGCCACCGCCGTCAACAAGTTCTGTGCCGGATAGACTAAAGACAATGCCGTCATGGCATCTTCACTGAGCTTCGCCACGAAATAACTGTCTACAATGTTATAGAGGGAATTAAATGCCATGGACAGCATCATGGGAAGTGCCATGGACATGACCAACGGGAATATCTTCTTTTCTTTCATATAAGTCTGGTTCATTTTTCCTCTCCTTAAACAACAAACGCCACACAACATTCCTGCTGTGTGGCGAAAATAAGATCGATATCTTGAAAAATCCACTCCCTTACGGGTTTTATGACCGGTTATTCATTTTGTTCCAGAGCGTATTATAGGGAAGAAATGCCTTTCTGTCAAGCCTGTACGCCCAGTATTTTTGCAAATAACTGTGCCCCTTCCTCCGCCTGATAGATATTGATACCGTCAATGTCTGTGCTGTGGTTGGCAAAGGCAGGGTACAAAAATCCCGCCTCCGGTTTTCCGGCCTCGTAGTCTCCGGTCACCGGACTGATCGTGCCGATGAGAAACTGATAGACTTCCTCGGACTCCCACTGGTTCTCTTTGTCTTTTCCCTTGGTGGGTACATCGTAGCTGCCGAAGAAAAGATAAACGGCATAAGGATATCCCGGCTGGTATCTCTCCCCAATATATTCATAGAGGGAGTACAATAATGCATCATTTTTCAGTTCGCACTGCCGTAATGCCTCCAATAACTGCATAATGCTGCCCGGTTTCCGGGCTCCCTGATCCAGTCGGTAATTTTTCAGATTCACATTGGTATTGGAATAGGGCACCGTCTTGGCAATATTCAGATTTTTCTCTTTTTCGCTTCCGGACAACTTCAGAAAATGAGTATTAAAAGTACCGTCAATAAACCCTTCTTCGTCCATATAGGCTCCTGCAATTCTGGAAAAACAGTTGCGGGACACGGTCATTCTTCTGGTCAGTTCCAGCATATCTTCTCTGTCTATGTGCATTCTTAACCTCTCACCTTTCCATCATGATAACCATTCAGAGCCATGCGAAACCGCATTCTGCGAATATATCCGATGTAGGATTTTTTCATATTGGACTTTCTTCACAGCAGTCTGCTCTTCGTATTAGCGCTTTGGCTATCCGTATATTCCAGCAAGGACAGCTTTCCATCTGTACAGTCGAGAATCGCAGTTGCGCAGTTGCCCATATGCACACGCCAGAAATCATCCACGGGAATATTCAGAACGGGATTCAGAATACTGCGGTTCACCCCGCCGTGGGCCACCACCAGCACAGTCTCATATGTACCTTCTAATGGCAGCAATACCTGATCTACGAATTCACCGCTTCTTTTATACAGCTGTGCAAAACTCTCTGCTCCCACGGGGGGAATGTAGCTGCCCGGATTAGTAAAAGGCTGGCTGGCAGCATCCTTGATGCTCCGGATGTCCACGCCTTCCCAGGGACCGAAATTCAGTTCTCTGAGTCTTTCGTCTGTGGTGAGGGTGATCTTCCGATCGCCTATGATAGTTTCTGCCGTGCGCTTCGCCCGGATCAGTGGTGAACAAAATGCAATTTCAAACGGAACCTCTTTTAACCGCTCCGCCGCCTCTCGTGCCTGTTCCAGTCCCTGGGCATTGAGTGCAATATCCGTCTGCCCCTGCAAAAGACCAGCCTGATTCCAGTCCGTCTCCCCGTGCCGTACCAAATAGATCTTCATATGTCTGTATCCTCATTCTTCTGTCGTAACTTACTTTTTCTGTCCGGTTTTATCGCTACACCGTTATCCACAGTGGTCTGTTTCAAAATACTACGATTTCCACCGTTCTGTCAACCTGCTCCCGGACGTATACGCAAAAACAGTGGGTTCCGCTCCCGGTTCCCGCAGTCTTTTTCATAATTGCCTATATCGATTTTCTTATTTTTCGATCTCCGCCGTCATAATGGACTTTGCCTTTGATGTCAGTTCCGCACAGTACTCCCCCAGCCGCAGATACACCGGAATCTCTTCCTCCGTCCGGTTTAAAAGCACCACCGTGATCCGCCCGTCCTTTTCAAACGCCGTCACCTCGATCTTATCTGTGTATCTGGTAACACCGATCCGCTGTGCTCCCGCCTTTAGGAAATGTGTAAAATGCCACATGGTACCCGCGGCTGCGGTATTCCTCAATGTAACGGCAGATATACTCTGCCCAGCGCTTCCGGTATTCCGGCTTTAATTTGCCGCCGTTGTTCCGCTCTCCATTGGTCTTCATGTAAACCGGCGGACTCCAGGGGGACAGGAGGATATCCAGCTTCCCGCCGTAAGCTTTCTCCGCCGCATCCAGCAGCGGCAGAATGTATTTTTCCACTCTTTCAAAAGAAAAGTGTTAAAAATTCTCATCCGCCTCTTCCCCGTCTGCTTCGTAATGCGCCAGGGAAAAATCGCAGCTGTCTATAGGAATCCGGACACGATAGGTCTCTGTTTTGGCATCAGTCGTTGCAGCGCCTGTTCCTGTTGCTTCATTTGTTCCGCTCTGTCCACATCCGGTCAGCCTGGATACTGCCATGGTTACCGCAAGTACGGTAGATAATAATTTACGCTTCATACACTCGTCCTCCCAATAGGTAAATATTGTTTTTTGTATTTATCATTATCACTGACGGCCGTCTGTTTTATTTGATAATTGAATTCTACCATTAGTTTCCATCAGGCAACAGACAGCAAATTTTCAAAAAGGGGGATTTTTTCGAATGGAAAAAGGTGGATAATATTACACTGTAAATGGAAAGTTACGCGAGCAATGAGCCGCGCATAGGCATAGTGAAGACAGC
>OMBQ01001277.1_pt1 | contig 21533 bp, 19 predicted proteins | sample 1674311 | NCBI WGS metagenome assembly OMBQ01 (sample SAMEA103958160, study PRJEB25191) | human gut metagenome | biome: human-associated habitat [ENVO:00009003]; feature: intestine environment [ENVO:2100002]; material: feces | place: Germany | collected 2013/2015 | reverse complement strand
GCGGTCAAGGGTCTGTTCGAAAAGCCGACCATCCTCAACAACGTAGAGACCTACGCCAACGTGCCGCAGATCATCAACAACGGCTGGGAATGGTTCGCTTCGATAGGCACGGAAAAATCGAAGGGCACCAAGGTGTTCGCGCTGGGCGGCAAAATCAGCAACACCGGTCTGGTGGAGGTGCCGATGGGCACCACGCTGCGCGAGATCATCTATGACATCGGCGGCGGCTGCCCGAACGGCAAAAAGTTCAAGGCGGCGCAGACGGGCGGCCCCTCCGGCGGCTGCATCCCGGCCAGCCAGCTGGACGTGCAGATCGACTATGACAACCTGACCGCCATCGGCTCGATGATGGGCTCCGGCGGCATGATCGTCATGGACGAGGATACCTGCATGGTCGATATCGCGCGTTTCTTCCTCGATTTTACCGTGGATGAATCCTGCGGCAAGTGCGCGCCGTGCCGCATCGGCACCAAGCGCATGCTGGAAATCCTCGAACGCATCGTCGATGGCCGCGGCGAGGACGGCGACATTGAGAAGCTGGAAGAATTGGCCAAGGCCATCAAGGCGACGGCGCTGTGCGGTCTGGGACAGACCGCGCCGAACCCGGTGCTTTCCACCCTCAAGTATTTCCGCCACGAATACGAAGCGCACATCTATGAGAAGCGCTGCCCGGCCGGCCACTGCAAGAAGCTGGTGACCTATCAGATCGACCCGGCGAAGTGCAGGGGCTGCACGCTGTGCGCGCGCGGCTGCCCGGCCGGCTGCATCAGCGGCACCGTTCGCGAGGCGCACCGCATCGACACCACGAAGTGCCTCAAGTGCGGCGTTTGCATGGAGAAGTGCAAGTTCGGCGCGATTTCCCGTTCCTGATAAAGCCGAAGGAGTGAAAAAGCAACATGGCAATGGTTCATTTGACTATCGACGGTGTGCCGGTTTCCGTGGAGGAAGGCACCACCGTTCTCAAGGCGGCGCATGCTGCCGGTATCAAGATCCCGACCCTCTGCTGGCTCAAGGACATCAACGAGATCGGCGCCTGCCGCATGTGCGTGGTGGACGTCGGCGCGCGTTCGCTGGCGGCGGCCTGCGTGATGCCCGTATCCGAGGGCATGGTCGTCAAGACGAACACCCCGCAGGTGCGCCAAGCGCGCAGAGCCGTGCTGGAGCTGATCCTCTCCAACCACGAGCGCAAGTGCCTCTCCTGCGTGCGCAGCCAGAACTGCGAGCTTCAGGATCTGGCGAAGGAGCTGGGCGTGGACGAAAACCGCTTCGAGGGCGAAAACATCCACTATCCGCTGGATAATTTCTCCCCGTCCATCGTCCGCGACCCGAACAAGTGCATCCTGTGCCGTCGCTGCGTGGCCGTCTGCCGCAATGTGCAGAAGATCGGCGCGATCGGCGCGGTGAACCGCGGCTTTAAGACCGTGATCGCCCCGGCGTTCGGAAAGACCATGCTGGAGACGGACTGCGTGTTCTGCGGCCAGTGCATCAACGCCTGCCCGGTCGGCGCGCTGCGCGAGCGCGACGACACGGACAAGGTTTGGGATGCGCTCTCCGACCCCGAGAAGTTCGTCGTCGTGCAGCCCGCTCCGGCCGTCCGCGTGGCGTTGGGCGAGGAATTCGGCCTGCCCATCGGCACCCGCGTCACCGGAAAGATGACGCAGGCGCTGCGCCGTCTGGGCTTTGACAAGGTGTTTGACACCGATTTCGGCGCGGATCTGACCATCATGGAGGAAGCGACTGAGCTGTTGGGCCGCATCCAGAACGGCGGCGTGCTGCCGATGTTCACCTCCTGCTCGCCGGGATGGGTCAAGTATCTGGAGCACCACTTCCCGGAGATGATCCCCAACATGTCCACCTGCAAATCCCCGATGGAGATGGAAGGCGCGATCATCAAGACCTACTACGCCGAAAAGACCGGCATCGACCCGGCGAACATCGTGGTCGTCGCGGTGATGCCGTGCACCTCCAAGAAGTTTGAAGCCCAGCGCCCGGAGATGGTCGTCAACGGCATGCGCGCCGTGGACGTCTCCCTCACTACGCGCGAGCTGGCGCGCATGATTCGCGACGCGCGCATCGACTTCGCGCGCCTGCCGGATGAGGAATGCTTTGACGAGCTGGTGGCGCAGTCCACCGGCGCGGCGCCGATCTTCGGCGTGACCGGCGGCGTGATGGAGGCGGCGCTGCGCACCGCCGCCGACGTGCTGGAAAACCGCTCCGTGGAGAACGTGGAATACCACGAGGTTCGCGGGCTGGCGGGCATCAAGGAAGCGACCTTCACGCTGGGCGGCAAGGAGCTGAAGGTGGCCGTGGCCAACAGCACCGGCGCGGCGAAGGAGCTGATTCAGCGCATCAAGGCGGGCGACGCGAGCTATGCGTTCGTGGAGGTCATGGCCTGCCCGGGCGGCTGCGTCAACGGCGGCGGCCAGCCGATCGTTTCGGCGTACAAGCGCATGGACGTCGATCCGCGCGCGGCGCGCGCAGCGGGGTTGTATGCCGAGGATGAATCCAAGACGATCCGCAAGTCCCACGAAAACCCGGATATCCAGAAGCTCTACGCGGAGTTCCTGGGCGAGCCGAACGGCCATCTGGCGCATAAGCTGCTGCACACCGAATACATCGACCGCAGCGACGGCTAAGCCCATCCGAAGCGAAAAACCGCATACACGTCACGAAGGGTCCCGGCAGAGCGAGACCCTTCGTTTTGTTTATCCGATTTTGGCGCGGAAAGCCATTTTATCCTTCCTTCACCGCCTGAAAATAGAAAACCCCGCTGTCAAAATCCCCGTTCAGCTCTGCGCTCAGCCCCAGATGCATCAGCGTCCTTCCCGCATAGGCTTTGCCCGTCTCTACGCAGAAATATCGAGCGTCCTCCCTCAGGGCGCGAAGCCTCACCCGCGGAATCACCTCGCCGCACTTTTGGCTGTGCATGAACAAAAAGAGCACCGCTTTGTTTTGATCCTTGGAAACGTACTCGGTCGCCGCGACATTGCCGCCGGACGGGCGCTGCAAGCGGTACAAATCGCCGTTTTGAACGACATGCCGCCACGTCTTATACCGCGCGATTTCCGCTGTAAACAGCGCCATTTCCTCGTCGCTCAGCTTCGATATATCCGCTCCGACGCCCAGTGTGCCGCACATCGCCGCGTGGAATTTATAGCGCCAATCCGCCCGCCCGCGCCGCCGTCCGTCCGCGGGCGTGTCCGTCACCCAGCAGCTCATCATCATCGGCGCATACATCAGCGTATACCCCTCCTGAATGAACAGCCGGTCAAACGGATCCGTGTTGTCGCTGACCCAGAATTGCGCCGTTCGCTTCGCCATGCCCAAATCCACGCGCGCGCCGCCGCCGCTGCATGCCTCGATATCCACATCGGGGAACTCTTTTTCCAGCGCGTCCAGGATTCGGTAGAGCGCCAGAACATGCCGCTCCCGCGCGAAGGGTGTCAGGCTTTCGCATACGTCGGTCATCGCGCGATTCATGTCCCATTTCAGATAGCGGATCGCGTATGTGTTCAGCAGGCCGCGCAGCATGTCGAGCGCGAATCGCTCAACCTCCGGCTTTCCGAAATCGAGCAGATACTGGTTTCTCTGCGTCAGCGGTTCGCGGCCGTCCAGTTTGTGAATCCAATCCGGGTGCGCGCGGTACAAATCGCTGTCCGGGTTGACCGATTCCGGTTCGACCCACAGGCCGAAATCCATGCCCAGCGCGTGCACACGGTCGATCAGCTCCTCCAGACCGTTCGGAAACTTCTCCGGGTTGACCGTCCAGTCGCCCAGCCCCGCCCGGTCGGAATGGCGCGCGCCAAACCAGCCATCGTCCACCACGAAAAGCTCCACGCCCATCCTCGCCGCGCGTTCCGCCAGCCGCATCTGCGCGTCCGCCCGCACGTCGAACTGCGTCGCTTCCCATGAATTATAGAGCACGCGGCGCGGCGGCCTGTTCGGTTTGAGATGGTCGCGCTCGAAATCGTGCATCCTTCTGCTCAGCGCGCCCATGCCTTCCGCGCTCATGCACAGAACCATCGGCGGCGTTTCAAAACATTCGCCGCGCTCCATCGGGCAGACGAGATCCGCGTCGTTCAGCCCCGCCGTGATGCGGTGATTGCCAAACACCGTGGACGACGCCGTGATCTGCCAGCATCCGCTCCACCCGAGCGCCACGCCGTAGGCCTCGCCCGTCTCCTCGTCCTCGCTGTTTGCCGCGATGAGGAACGGGTTCATGTGCGGGCCGGACATGCCGCGCACGGATTGCAGCCGCAGTTCCCCTTCTTCCAGCTTGGCCGTGCGCAGTCTGAATTCCCCCGCCCACGCGCCGACGACATAGTGCGCCGTCCATGGCTTCGCCTCGTGCGGCAGGAGACACGCGCCGCTGTCCATGCGCGTCAGCCTGATCGGCGCGTTCGCCGTCAGCCTTGCGTGCTTCTGAATCACATCGCAATCCTCAAACACGCGGTATATCAGGCGAACCTCCATGACGCTTACCTCGTCCGCCAGCGTGATTTCCGCCTGCTGACCCTGAACGCGCACGTCCTTCGTCCGCAGATTCAGCGGCACGTCGGCTTTCAGCGATACGTTTTCAAACGTCCGCCCGTCAAAGGCTGGGTATTCCATCCGCTCCCGCCACAGCTCCGTGTCAAAGGAGCTATGGCCGCCGAGCGGTTCAAACATGTCCGCGTCTTCCGGCGCAATCTTCCTGCCCCAGTGCAGGCAGACCGGCGCGGGATAGGCAAGGCCGATCCAATACGACGTTCGTTCCGTTTCCAAAATGAGAAGATTCTGCTTTTCCAGATAGCGGATCATGTTCTATTCCTCCTTCGTCCGTTTCCAAACGGCAGAATACGGGTTCGGCTGCTCTTTATTTCTTCTCCGCGCCCCGGCCGTTCTCCTTTTCGCCGGCCGCATCTAAAAACAGCGACGGGGATTGCGCTTTCCCCCAATCGCCCCCTCCGATTTTTCCAACGTTTTTTCAGATAATTCGCCGTAAATTCTTGCCTTTCGGCCGAATATTCATATATAATAATGCTGTGTCAAGCATACAGTCGCCGAGATGAAACCATCGCAAGCGCGCTGAGGCTCGGCGTTGCAGAAGGAAAAGAACAAATCGTGTGCCGGGTTCGAAAGAAAAGGGGGAAACCGGATGAAAAAGTCGCTGAAAGTCACGCTGCTCTCGCTCTGCGGAATCGTGGCGGTGCTTCTGGCCGCCGTGCTCGTGTTCGTCGGGATCTACTTCACGCGCATACAGACGATGAACAGCATCGAAAAGCTCTCCAATTATGACGACGGCTACAACCTCTACCGCATGGAGGTCAAATACGATTACAGCCTTGACGACGTCATCAGCTACGGCATCAAGGACAATCAGACGATGATCGACGCCATTTTGAAGGACGCGCTGCCGCTCCTTCCGGTGAAAATCGAGGCGCCCAGCTTCGGCTGCACGGCGTTCACGCTGACGGACGCCGACGGCGATGTGCACATGGGGCGCAATTACGATTTCAAAAACAACACCTCGGCGATGCTTGTCTACTGCGCGCCGAAAAACGGCTATCGATCTGTGGCCACGGCGGCGCTGGACAATGTTTCCGCAAACGCGCCGGATGAGAGCACCAAAATGAAGCTGGCCAGCCTGACCGCGCCGTATATCTGCCTTGACGGCCTCAATGAAAAGGGCGTATCCATCGCCGTGCTGACGCTGGACAGCGACCCGGTTCACCAGAACACCGGCAAGCCCGCCATCGCCACCACCCTCGCCATCCGCCTTGTGCTGGATCGCGCGGCGAGCACGGAAGAGGCGGTGGAGCTGCTCCGCGGCTACGACATGTTCGCTTCCAGCGGACGGGATTACCACTTCTACATCACCGACGCGACGGGCGACGGTCGGGTGGTCGAATACGACTGCGAAAGCGAAACGCGGGAGCTTGTGGCGCTGCCCATCAACGCCATCACCAACTTCTACGGAATCTACAAGGACAAGGTGCTCCCCAACCAGAAAAACGGCATCTACGGCCATGGCCGGGAGCGTTACGACGCTGTGCTGGAAGTCTTTGACCAGCAGAAGGACAGCCCCTCCAACGATACCGTGTGGGCGGCGCTGAAAGCCGCCTCGCAGGAACCGAACCCCGAAAGCATCACCAGCAATACGCAGTGGTCGATCGCCTACAACAACACCGACCTGACCGCCGAAATCATCATTCGCCGCCACTGGGAGGATATGACGCGCTATAGCCTGACGGCGGGCGCGGCGAAGTAACGCCGTTTACCGCCCAAAGCGGATTGAGCCTGCCTGACTTTCCGCCGAAGTCTGCAAAGCGTCAAAGCCTTGCCTGCGCGGATGATTTATATCAAACGAGTGAACGGACGCATCCCTTCGGATGTTCCCGTTCACTCGTTTATTTTTGCTTTTGTCCGTTTTGCTTTCACGTTCTGTTCTCTTTCATCTCTTCCACGACTGGGTGGGCATCATAATCGTTCCGTCTTTTCCGACGACCTCCATCAGCGCCTCGATCACGGTCTGCGCGCCGCCGCAGACATAGCCCATCCGTTTCAAGGACGTATGCACCATCACGGCATCGCCCTTTTCCAGACCGACTTCCCGTAATTTTTGGACGATTTCTTCTTTGAGAATCACACGCATCTCGGTATCCCTCCCGAAACTCAATCCGCTCTTTTTCCCGCATGCCAAATCGAATGGATAGGCCGGGTTCGTCCGGATTATTCCAGCTCGAACACGCCCTGCGGGTCATAGGCGCTCCCGCTTTCGTCAATCTCAATGCCGTAATGATCGTATATTGTTCCGGCAGCGTCCATGTCAATCCAGCGGCGGTTGAAGTCCGCCTCCCGCATCAGGCCGTAACCGACGCACGCCGGATCGTTGAAATAAAACACATTGCCGTCGATCTTCTTCTGATAACCGACGCAGATGACCCAGTGCCCCTCCGCCAGATACGTATCTGCGTCGCTCGGGTCTTGGGTGTTGTATCCGTCCGCACCCCATGCCTGAATGCAGACCAGCACGGGATGCCCCCGATCCAGCGCGGCGATCAGGTCATCCGTCGTTCGCTTTTCCCGCGCGATGACCCGCACATCGTTTTCCTCAAAAAAGGCGAGGATCGCGTCCGGAGACGTTCCGGCTTCCTCGGTTGTTCCAAGCGCTTCCTCATAGGCGGTCAGGTTCAAATCCGCCTGATAAGGCTCAAGCCAGTTCATCAGCATTTGGACGCACGTGGTTCCGCAGGTGTAGCCGCCGTACTGGCGCAAATTCGGAATGTCAATCAAAACGTCGGCATCCTGCGTTCTGCCTGCGTAGAGGCTTTGAGGGGATGCGTCCGCCTCTCCTTTCCCGGCGCAGGGGAGCGCACACAGACACAGCGCGCCGACCAAGGCGGCCGACGCAAGGATTCCATAGCGTTTCTTCATGGTGCACCTCCAACATTGTACAACAAAAGCGGGGACAAAAACACCCCTGCATGAATGAGGGAGAAGGGGGAGTTGATGCGGGCATAGCCCGCTTTCTTGTTTATGTCTGACCGACATTTGCTCACAAGATCTTGCGCAGCTCCTGCACAAGGTCGCCGATCACGATGGGCTTGGACAAAAAGCCGGTCATGCCGCTTTCCAAGGCGTTGCGGCGATCCTCGTCGAACGCATTGGCAGTCATGGCAAGGATTGGGAGCTTTCCCCGGGCTGAGTCATCCAGTGCGCGGATCTGCCGGGTGGCGGTATAGCCATCCATCACCGGCATCTGCACATCCATCAACAACAGATCATAGCTGCCCGGCGCTGCGGTGCTGACCTTTTCCACCTTGACGATTCCGACCGGCACAAGCCCCAGCAGCGTCCAGTTCTGGATCTCCGTGCCCTCGTAGACCAGATAATAGCTGGTGTCGCCCAGCTTTACCCTCAGGTTTCCGCTGCTGCCCTGTGCAAAGGCATCCGAAAGAGCAAGGAGCTGTTCCTTGGAAAGGTCGGAATGGTCGCGCAGCATCGCAATGAAATTGTAGATCGTTTCCTTGCGGTTTATGGAATTGTCGATGACCACCCGCCCATCCGGGTAGATCCTTGGAGATGGCAAAGAAATCGTTGGAGGCGATGCGGATATACATGTGGTTTTCTTCCGCCACAGTGCGCACGTCCTTTAAATTCAACGTAAGGTCGTCCGCCGTGAGGTGAGTATCCTGAATGAACTGCGCCAGACGCGCAAACGCCCCCGGCCACACGGTATCATCCAGACCGACCCGCGCGGTGTTGGCGGGGTCGCTGTAAGCGGTGCGCCACTTGCGCCCTTCCGTGGTGGTAAGCTCGGCAGCGGAAAGCCCCTGCAGCGTTTCCATGCAGGTGTAGTCGTAGGTGTAATATGATTTGCGTGCGTCCTGTTTTGCAATTCCCAATACCGCAAAAAAGCTTTATAAAGCCTTTGAAAAGGCACAGACACAGCACAACAATAACATGTGGATATTTTATCACGATAGTGACAGGTTTTCAACAAAATATTGCTTTGAAGCAGAGTCGCTGCCTGACTGTTGCCCAGCCTGCGGCAAAGAGGTCTATCAGAGCAGACCTGCCATTCGCCCGGCAACCCAAAAGAAGTACAGGATCTTCTGCGGATCAGGGGTGAGGAAGGGGAATAAGCCGACTGACTGCCTTCTGTGGTATCCACGGAGGGCAGTTTTATTTCTGTCACGAACTATACTTCCACGCCCTTATCGCTTCGTCATCTTCTTGTATTCATAACTGTATCGCATAAAAATACCCCCAATACCGGATGTCCAGTATTGGGGATACATATCAATGTCATATCCAGATCGGCGGTGGTTTTATTGAGCTGTTCACGCTCCCAAGCCAGTGCTTCCCGCTTTGTCTTGAAACCGCGCTTTTGCGATTGCTTGCGCTCTCCTGTCCAGTCCGTATAGCGGTAGATCACGCGCCATGTGTTCGTTTTTTCTTCTTTATAAACTGCCATTACGAATCCTTCCTTTCCAGCCCTCCATAGCAGGCTTTTTCCTGAAAATACTTGCGATTTACCCGTCCCGAAATAGTCAGGTATCCCTTTTCTTTTAACTCCTGATTGAGCCTCTGCACGATTTTGTAGGCATAGGACTTGGACACACCTAATTCCTGCGCCACTTCTTCAACTCTCATAAACGATTGCTCTGCCATAGGCAAAATACCTTCCTTTCCTGATTTGTTGTTGATTGCGTCGCCGTTCTATCCGCAGGACTCTGGCAGGCAACCCTTTTCGGCGCTGTGCCGTTTTCTTTTCTCCTTGGCACGCTCATTTCATCGCCTGCTTCCCCGGAGAAAGTATCCCTTGGACGGTCATTCAATTTTACGGCTTTTGGATTTCACCCCCTCACTTTACAACGGACATTATTTCTGCATTTGTTGACTATCCTAATTGTAAAATTTCTATGAATTAAGCTAAAATGCTTAGCTTGTAGCTATTGTACTATACATATTAGTTTAAGTTAAGTCGGTTTACAGGAAAATGTTAAATAAATTTGCTTAGATTTTTCTTGACGAAATTAAACATATCTGCTATACTCGTTATCAAAGACAACCGACACAGGAGATGGGTATTATGGCGATTGGTGAACGCATCCACTTTTTCCGCACGATGCGGGGCATGACGCAGAAATACCTTGGCATGGCGCTGGGCTTTCCGGAGAAATCCGCAGATGTCCGCCTTGCACAGTATGAGAATGGTTCCAGAACTCCGAAAGCGGATGTGACTGCTGCGCTGGCAAAGGTGCTTGAGGTTTCACCCAAGGCGCTGGACGTACCAGACATTGACTCTTATACAGGGCTGATGCACACGCTGTTCACGCTGGAAGACCGCTACGGTCTTGAGGTCTGTGAGTGCGAGGATGAGGTGCATCTGCGCGTTCATATCCACAAAGGACGCGACGCAGCGGAGCTTCACAGGATGCTTGCCGCATGGGGCGAAGTTGCCGCCAAGCTGAAAGCAGGCGAGATTACCAAAGAAGAATACGACCGCTGGCGTTATCGCTATCCCGAGTTCGATACCACGCAGCGTTGGGCAAATATTCCGTCGCAGGCTCTCAGTGATATGCTCATAAAAGAATTAAGAACCAGTTCTCCATGTAATAAAGACTGAGTATACGGGGGCGCATTATGGATAAGCTTCAGTATGATAATTTATATAAATTCCTCGTATCATTGGGGATTGTATTAATCGTGCTTCCTGTTGCAGCGTTAGTATTTTTGTTTAATATGGAACCAATATTGATAAGCCAAGCTGACTATGATTTGCTTTCAGATTTCTCACTACAAATGATAGCTACTCGCAACAAGCTAACCTCATATTTTATTTCAATATTTCCGTGGGTTGCTGGTATCCTCACTTGCATTGGAATAGTTGTATTACTCATTGGCATCTTCAAATGGGTAGGGCTCCAAAAGAATCTTGATAAAAAGCTTGATGCTGAAGCAGCCATTCAAACATTGAATTTACTAAAAATGAGTAGTGCAGAGGTGGCTGCTAAAATAGAAGAGGAGGTAAAAGAAACAGCTTCCATTGAGGCTCCTACTCCGCCAGTTTCATCTGCTGTCAATGATCACTTAAGCGCGATGAATAAATACATCGAAATTGAAGATTTGTGCTTTAACTATTTTACAAAAAGGTACGCAAACAAATATTCATTTGAACGAAATATCCGTATGGGAAAATACTGTTACGACTTCATTGGTGTATCTAAACTCAATAACATTGACTTAATAGTTGAGATAAAATACCTGAAAATCGCTGCAGGAAATTCCAGAATGATATACGATGTATTTGAACGTGTGTACAATTCTGGTGTTAATTATGAAACAATAGCTCATCGAAATTTTAGGTGTATAGTCGTTATGGTAACTCCTAAAGAGGAGTTGCCGCGCTTGGAAAATATTGTTGAGACCTACTGTAAGGTACATAAAGAGAGCACGAGCAGGATTGAAATAAAGTGCATGGCAGAGGAATCTTTATAAAGAAAAAGAGAGCTAACTGACTAATCAAAATCAGTTAGCTCTCTTTTTATGAATAATGAAATTTTGTTGCCAAATCGTTGCCACAGAGGGCATCAAACCTTAGAAAACCCAGTTATTCTGGGCTTTTTTCGACCTCTGTAATTATTCCCACTCGGCAAAGGGAACTGTTTTCTAAACGTATTTGTTTAGAAAATCGGCGGATTTCGACCGATTTTTGTGGAAAATCGGCTCGTTTATCCTGAAAATGAAATTGTTTTGGTAGCGGAAAAGTAGCGTGTCAAATTGACCTCGAAAATGGGGGCAATTTGAGGGAGCTCTATGCGTTCATTGTACCGGGAGACAGCGCGAATGTCAAGCCAAAAGATGAAGGACGAGCGAAAAAGTTGTTACCGCGTATGACGAGTCACGAAAGAAACGAAAGTTTCTATACGGACATTTATGCGGACGTTTATCGGGACTTTTTGGACACGACCCAGCGTCCGGTCTTGTTGGAACCCTCGCGACGAAGCCTGTTTTGCGCCTTCAAAGATGCAATCAGACGGCGAATTTGACGGTCGCTCAGACCGAGACGCTCCGCCATGACGGGAATGGTCATGCGCGGATCGGACTTGAGCAGAACGAGCAGTTGATCTTCCGGCGATTTGATATGCTGCTTCACATAGACGTTTTTCAGCGCTTCGAGAATCATTTCGAGCATGAATTCAATGAATACGGTTGCGCTGCCCTGTGTGTTGGCGGCGTTCAAGGCGGCATAATAGTCAGCTTGATGCTCCAGAATCATGGATTCAATCGGCAGATAGGTGAAGATAGGCTCCCATTTGCGCAGAATCAGCGTTTGCCAAAGTCGCCCTGTTCTGCCGTTTCCATCCGCAAAAGGATGGATGAACTCAAACTCATAATGAAAGACGCAGGAAGCGACGAGCGGATGCGCAGTCGTGTTTTGCAGCCATTCAAAGAGCTGCTGCATGGCTTCCGGGACATATTGAGCGGGCGTACCGGCATGAATGAGCTGATCCCCTGCATAAACGCCGACACCTGTATTGCGGAACGTACCTGCGCCCATGACGAGCCCATCCATCATCACGCGATGGACTTTGAGCAGATTGTCGATGGAGTACGGATTGAGTGTCGGAAGCAAATCATACGCCCGAAAAGCATTTTGCACTTCCCACACTTCCTGCTGCGGGGCGAGAACGCGCTTACCGTTCAGCAGCGCAGTCACCTGATCGAGCGTCAGGCTGTTATGCTCAATCGCCAGCGAAGAATGAACGGAACGGATGCGGTTGGCGCGATGCAGTTGTGGTTGAGCAGACAGATTGCCGCGTACCGTGATTTCCTTGACCGTCGCTGCAATTTCGGTGCAGAGGCTGAGAATGGTATCTGTGAGCTGATAAGGCGGAGTGTAGGTACTCGTAGGACTCACCTCGATGGGATAGGTTTGTTCTTTGTGGGATCAATGCTGGGAAATATAGAAAGTACTATTTATCATACCATGAAAATCGGTAAGCGCGTTCAGATTCTGGTTTAAATGGCAGAATCTGGTTTTGTTCGCAGTAACTCAGATATCCTTTAATAGCAGAAAGAAACACACTTGTAGTAAATTGTTCTGGAATATTCAACTCCCAATGTCCCGGTATAAGGTCTTCACCGATAAATTCATGACTTAAAACAATATGTGGAAGTTGATTTTCTCGATCCTCTTGAAAATTCAGAGGTAATCCAACTGCATAAAATTCATGAGCAATCTTATTTCTGCGCTGATAAATGAGACGGGAGTAGGTGTGTTTTTGCGCGGCATTTCGTTGATCTTTTTCATTTGGGATAAGTTTTAACAGACGCTGGGCTTCCTCGGAAAGGTCTGAGTCAGTGGCAGAATATGTTTTGCCATAATACCGAGTATTTAAATGAAGATTTCCAAAATTATATTTTTTATGGTAGTTATAATACAGAGTTATTGGACAGATCATTTTTAATATATCGGAATATGATGGTTCAGAAAATTTTTCGAGAAAACTTGAAAAACTGCTTGAGGTATGATGGCTGTTCGGAAATGCACTTTGGGAAAAGGCATCAATTACAGAACAACGAAGAAGAAATCGTGATTTTTCATTTTTTAAAAGGGCGATTTCCTCCATATATTGATTTGACCATTTTTTAATCTGAGCAATTTTTTCTGAAACAGAAATCGGCGGATTTGAAGAAACACACATAGTAGTCATTCCTCTTGAATTCCAGAATGTTTGATGGTTTTCATCACGTTTGTACATTAACATACTTGCAAGAGTGAGTTTGCTACTCGATCTTACAACTTCTTCATCAATTCCATAAACTCCCTAACCGGATACGCGCCGTCAAATCCGGTATCATTTTCGTCAAACACCATATAGTAGCGGTACTTTGCGCCCGCCATATCTGCCCATTTACGACCGAGCTGCAATTTGATACGGCTGTCGCTGTTGTCACGGTCATCGCCCTTTGTTTCGACGAGGACGATTTTACCGCTGTTTGTGGCGACGATGAAATCCGGGTAGTGGTTGATAAACCCGTTGAGAACAAAGCTGGCTTTGTTGCTGTCGATGACGCGGTGCCACCAGCGGACATTGGGCAGACCGGCGATTTCGCTGATAACGCGATGCTCAAAATTGTTGACGTCGGCTTCCTGCTCGTAGAGCGATTAATTCTCTGACCGTTAGCTTCTCTTGGCGTTTCATTGCTTTCACCTCGTTGCTTTATTCGAGGTGCAGCTCATCTTTCCCCCTTGTGTCGTCCTCTTTTCTTTTTTTCGAATGAGGTCGCCCTGACCATCTTGCTATCGTATATTCCTTGCTCCCGGGACCACTGCTCCCACCATTCGCCCATCGTGGCGTCATTCGTGCTTACTTTTTCAGCTGTGCTTCCAGCTCTCGGAAGCTCTCCAGCGCGCTTTGCAGGTTTTCGATGATGTCGCCTGCCAGCACGTCCGGATCGGGCAGATGATCGAGATCGGCCAGGGATTTATCCTTCATCCAGAAAATGTCCAGGCTGGTTTTGTCCCGCTGCAAGATTTCCTCGACAGGGAATCTTCTGAAGCGCCCGTCCGGGTTATTCGGGGACCAAGTCTCCATGCGATCGTGGCGGTTCTCGGGGTGATAGCAGCGGACAAAGTCCTCCAGATCGGCATCGGTCATCGGGTGTTGCTTGAGTGTAAAGTGAATGTTGGTTCGGAAATCATATACCCAGATCTCCTTCGTTTGCATCTGCGGGCTGGCTGGACGCTTGTCGAAGAACAACACATTCGCCTTGACGCCCGGCTTATAGAATATGCCCGTGGGCAGCCGCAAAATGGTGTGAAGATCCGTGGTTTCCAACAGCTTTTTGCGGATGGTTTCACCGGCTCCGCCTTCAAACAGCACATTGTCTGGCACAACCACCGCCGCTTTGCCCGTCGCGTTCAGAATGGTGTTGATATGCTGGATGAAGTTCAGCTGTTTGTTGGAGCTGGTCGTCCAGAAATCCTGGCGGTTGTAAACCAAATCCTCTTCTTCCTCCTCGCCTTCTTCATTGGTCATGGTGATGGAGGATTTCTTGCCAAAGGGCGGATTGGTTAGCACATAGTCCACCCGGTAGCCCGGGTCCATCAGCAGCGCATCCCCTTGCGTCACGGGCACGGTGCCGTAGATGTCGCCGATGTTGTGCAAATACAGATTCATCAGCGCCATTTTGAAAGTCGTGGCCACCAGCTCGTTGCCGTAAAATGTGCTGTTTTTCAGGAATTCTTTGGCGTCGCGGTCCAGCGTATAGAGCCCCGGCTGCGTCATGTATTCCTGTGCGGCCAGAAAGAAGCCGCCCGATCCGCAGCAGGGGTCCGCAATGGTCTTGCCCGGTTCCGGGCTGACACAACGCACCATGGCGCGAATCAGCGGGCGGGGCGTGAAGTATTGGCCCGCGCCGCTCTTGATGTCCTCGGCGTTCTTCTGGAGTAACCCTTCGTAGATTTCGCCCTTGACATCGGAGGACATGGAAACCCACTTCTCCTTGTCAATCATCTGCACAATGCGGTACAGAATAGCGGCATTGCTGATCTTGTTGGCGGCCTGCTTGAAGATTTTTCCCAGCAGCCCGCTCTGTTTGCCCAGCTCCTCGAGGATCGCCTTGTATTTCTCTTCCAGTTCCGCACCCTTGAGGGTGTTCATGTCCGCCCAGGTGTAGCCGGCGGGGATGCCGGTCTGCTTGTTATAGGGCGGCCGGGCATACTCATCCGACATTTTGAGGAAGATCAGGTAGGTGAGCTGCTCCAGATAGTCCCCGTAGGATACGCCGTCGTCCCGCAGGGGATTGCACATGCCCCAGACCTTGGAGATGATGGTTGAGGATTGTTCAGACATGATCTTGCTCCTTTTCCACTAACTTAATTAGAGCATCGTGTACGGTGTAATAATACTGTATGGACTCGGTATAATTTCCATCAAATTGCTTGTGCATAAAGCGTTGCAGGGACTGAACCGATAGCGGCCGTGGCGCAAGCTGATAGCTCCCGATAACAGGCATCATCAGGGACAGCCGAATCTGATGCGTATTCACATAGTCGAGCAACTGATAGAACCGTTGCAAAGCGAGCTTTATCTTCTCTTTTTCCTTTGCCGAATCTTCAAAGCTTTTCGTCGGATGGCTGAAAAAGACTTTGAGAAAATGATAGCCCAAACAGATGGAGGTGGGGCGAATTGCCAGCTGCACCGGAACCCACTTTGTTTTTTTATCAAGCGATACCAATACTAAAACCAACCGCCATTCTTGCTCATAGCGCCAAGGAACTGCCTTATTCAGGGCTGTGCAAAGAACAGCGGCATCAAGAGGATACTCGTATACTTCGTGTTTTTCATCCGCAATCAAATCCATCAAGTCAATGGGATTTTCGGAATAATAAACAGGGAAAAGGGCCTTTCTTAACAAGTGATTCTGTGGAAACTGATTAAAATCGTATTCTACACATATTCCGCGGTTGTAATCAGCATAATGCGACCACATCAGTGTGGAGTCGCATTGGGAGGATAAGCAACCCACATAGGTGCCCAGATAGTCCAATTCTCGAAATTTCAGCCGTGCATCCTCTTTTAGCCGTCTAGCTCGCATTGCAATATACTGATCATGTTGATCCACGAGCTGGATGGGAAGTTTATCAAATATCTTCTTGCGCTCATTCCATTCGTCAGCTGCCTGCCTTTTGCATTCTTCCTGTGTATAAGCCATGTGAAACGCTCCGTCAAAGAGATCGTTGAATTCTCCTATGGAAGTCAACGTAAACTGATCCTGAACGATGTCATTTATGGCATATTCCGAGAGAGATCGGTAGCGATACAAGGGAGGAAAGGAGGAAGGGAAAGCATATCCTTCGTTTCCGGGATGAGATGCAATGCGCTTTTGAACAAAAGAACGGAAACCGTCATTTTGCAGTAAATCATGAAAATAGATCATGGGGCATTACAGCCTCCCTTCAAACGCTTGCTTTAGGATGCTTTGACGCAGGGTCTCCGCCTGTTGTAAGGATTGTTCGATGGTCTTTTCGATTTGGTCGCAGACAGATAATTGTCTGTCTATCTTTTCAACGACGTTTAATGCCATATCATCTTCAACAACTGGAACGTGGGTATTTCTTATATCATCTAATCCAAGACCCAGTTTTCCACCACCGCGCTTATTTTTAAGAAGTTCTTTCTGCCCTAAATCACTTTTCAAATACCAGGCAATGTACTCTGATTGCGTAGTATTTTTGAGTCGAATCATAGCTATATGTTGATTGATATATGCTTCTCCTAAATGATCTGGAATAAGCGCAATACTTCCTAAATCGGCCGTAATAGACACCAAGATATCATTTTTTTCAAGTTTGCTTCGCTTACCTTCTGCTAGCTCGGGTAAATTAACATATTGTATGCTGTTGTTTTTCAACTGTATTGTGTTTCGGGTCAAATCCGTTATTCGGATAAATCTTGCCCCGGAGTCAGCATAATATTTTGCCCATCCTCGAGATCCGCTGGTTACTAAAATAGAGATATCTCGAATTTGTTTTTGGGCAACCGAATGATTGAATGCTTCTTTTAGCACCGCCTGCCGGTACACCGCAAGCTGCTGCTTTGTGGTGTTCAGCGTTTCCACGGCCTTGTCCAGTTCGGAGAACAGCTCCTCAATCCGGGCGACGATGCGCTCTTGCTCGGGGAGAGAGGGAACTACCATTTTTATCGCAAGCAAATCCCTTTTTGCAAGGCTTGGTATTGTTGTAGATTTATCCAAATCTTTAAAATTAAAATGCCTGCAAAAATAATATAAGAATTTAGGGAGCAACTCAGGACCGGGTACTATACCAAATGCCGTATCAACATTCCAAAAACGTTCATTAACATAAATAGGGCTGTTGATTGTTCCTTTTCGGCCAACAATAGTGGTACCTGCTTCACATAGAAAGGCATTCGCTCTTCCTATGATTCCACCGCTACCATAAATGGGATATTGTCCATTATCAGTTTCAACATTTTTCTGATTCTTTCCACTCACTATTGTCAATATATCTTCCCATTTTCGCATGGGGTGAGTAAAATTTGTATCTGGCATTACTTAAGAAACTCCTTTGATCATTTTGTTCCGATTAAATTAACAATAGCGCAGGAACATCCTCCATTGATGCCATATGCCCCCTTCAATGCCGACAAAAGAGACTCATCAATATTTGGTAATAGTGTGTTATGCTCAGATTCTCCAATAGACATAGTATATGAAAAGGTCTTTTGTTTCTTACCATACAAGACGATGATTTCTATTTGATATTCTCCGATCTCCCAAAAGAATTCTTGATTTAAGATGCTTTTGGCTTTGATAAATTCATCTTTGGCTTTATAGCAATGACTCGCGGTCAGATAATCTGGGCATTCCTTTCTTATGTCAGGAATACTGTTGAATAAATCTTCTGTACATGATTTGAATTTCTTCCCAAAGGAGTCAAAGGGATCTGCAAATTCAACGAAAGCGCACATAATGCCATCTGCTTCGATTCGAAATGGGTGTGCAGATTCCATAGTTTGCACGTAGTTTCCCATCATCTTTTGATTGACCGGGGAAATAAAACTTGACCATTGAAGATTCAGTTTGCGATCATCTTTTTGACGGGTAACTTTAACGGCAATCTGTTTAATTGAAACAGGTTTATGCACGGACTCGTAAACACCGTCTATGCGCAAATAAGACCCACTTTGATTAAAGTAGAGGAATGCAGTACCCGTTGAGAGGAAGTTTAGTTTTTCTTGAATTATCCATTTCTTCCAAACCATCTGAATAATAGGGATAAGAATTGCAATGATTGACAGAACAACAGCCAACATCTCATAGGAGGTCATAGGAATACTGAAATCAAACTTCATATGTATTTCTCCTTTATGCCACCAATTCCACATTCATTTCCCGCAAGATGTCTTCGTAGTGAGCGCCGAAGACCTCATAAAACCGCCCGAGGCCCCCTCTGCGGTCAAAGGGACTCAGCTCCAGATCCTCCGGCTCCACGCTCAGGGAGACGGCAATGTGATCCTTGATCAGCCGCAGCCATTCCATCTGTTCATCGGTGAAGTGCACCGCACCGGCGTTGCGCCGGAGCGTCCATTGCATGAAGTTGTAGTTCACCCGATCGGCAAAGGGCGCCAGATGATCGGCATAGCCCATCTCAAAGCGGATGATCGACACCAGATCGGCCAGCTGGCCAAGCGTGCCGCCCTTGACCTTGCCGGGGTTTTGAATGGCATAGCAGTCCCAGAGTCGCTCGACGGTGACGCCCTTGGCCTTGAGCTTTTCATAGAGTGCTTTGAGCCGGGAAATGGCCATGGGCCGGTCCTTGTAGCGCTGGTCGTAGAGAATCCGCAGGGCGATGATTTCATCCCGGTTTTCCGCGATGAAGTCGCGCAGGGTCTGTATGGCGCGCTCCGCGTTGGCCTCCTGCTGCACGTCGAAGCCCGCGAAGAGCACCGTATCCAGATTGACATTGTCGATGATCTGATCGTGGTTGCGGCGGACGTTTTCCATGTAGTCCCGCGCCTCGGGGCTGAGAAAAGGCGTGATGGCCTGCGCAATCAGCGCCTTTTTCGATTGCGTCAGCTGCTGCGGCGTGGGGGATGCGGTAGCAAAATCGGCCTGCGCCTTTTGCGCGATCACGTCCTCGTCAAAGGCGTCGAGCAATTGCTCCGCCACGCGCCCGGCAGGAAGGCCCACGGTTTCCTCAAATCCCTTTTTTTCGGAGGCCGTCATCCGGCTGTTCAGGCGAATGACGCGGTTTGCCAAAGAGGTGAGGGTGTTTTCGTCCCGTGCGCCCAGGACGACATTCATCATCAGCTCTTTCATGCTGACGGAAGGCTTGCGCTCCAGCGTGCGTGTGCTGGACTTCTTGGACTTGGTGACGCCCACCGCGTCCACGATGACAAAGTGATCTTTGTTTTCGGTGGCGGAGGGGGATACCTTCTGCAAGTCGTCCTTGCTGAGGGTGCGCGTACCGCGGCCCTTCATCTGTTCAAAATAATTTTTGCTGCGCACGTCGCGCATGAAGATCAGGCACTCGATGGGCTTGACGTCGGTGCCGGTGGCGATCATGTCCACGGTAACGGCGATGCGGGGATTGTAGCCGTTTCGGAATTCGCTGAGGATGCCTTCGGGGTTTTCGGCGGAATACGTAATCTTCTGACAGAAGGTGTTGCCCTCGTTGAATTCATCCCGAATGATCTGGATGATGTCGTCCGCGTGGCTGTCCGTCTTGGCGAAGATCAGCGTTTTGGGCACCTCTTTGCGGCGGGGGAACAGCGTGGTGAACACGTTTTCCTTGAATGTGCGGATCACCGCGCGGATCTGGCTGGGATTGACGATTTCCCGATCCAGCTGCGGGGGTTTATAGTCCACATCTTCGTCCATCTGTTTCCAGCGCTTTTCACGGGACAGGCGGCTGCGGGTTTCGATCATCTGCTTCATGATCAACGCGCCGTTTTTGCCGATTTGGGTTTCGATCAGGAAGACATCCTCCCCGACGTTCACACAGTCAATGATCGCCTGTTCCCGCGGGTATTCGCTGACCACATTCTCATTGAAAAACGCGAAGGTGCGATTGTCGGGTGTCGCCGTGAGACCGACGATGAACGCATCAAAATACTCCAGCACCTGGCTCCACACGTTGTAAATGGAACGGTGGCACTCGTCCACGATGATGCAGTCGAAAAACTCGGGCGGATATTTGGCGTTGTACACGACGTCCTTGGGCGCCTTGGTGTCGGCTGTGACGTATTCATAGAAGGAGGTTTCCTCAGCGGAAGCGTCAAGCTCTTCGCCCTTCAAGATGGAATACATGCGCTGAATGGTGCTAATGCACACCTGAACGCCTTCGGGGATATAGGCGGATTTCAGCCGGTGAACGCCGTAGATTTGCGAAAAAGACCGGGGATCATCACTGGGGCGGTAGGCCAGGAATTCGCGTTCTGCCTGTTCGCCAAGGCTGCGGGTATCCACCAGGAAGAGGACGCGGTTCATCTTGCCATACTTCAAAAGCCGATAGACCGATGTGATGGCAGTGAACGTCTTGCCTGCGCCGGTCGCCATTTGAACGAGTGCGCGGGGCTTGTTGTGGGCGAAGGAAGCGTCCAGATTTTGAATGGCGGTAATCTGACACTGGCGAAACCCCGTTGTATCCAAGGGCGGAAAATGCTTCATGTTGTTGCGGAGGGTATCCGGCTGTTTGAGCAGCGCCGCGAGGGTTTCCGGCCGGTGAAAAGAAAAGACTTTGCGGGACCGGTACTTGATATCCGCATAATCCGTGAAGCGGGTCAGCTTATCGGTGGCTTCGTAAGCAAAGCGGATGCGGTATTCGCATTTGACCCACTTAAAAGAGCTGTTTGCATACCTGGCGGACTGCTTCTCCACCGCGGTGATATCTTCTCCGGCTTCGCTTTTCTTGGCCTCGACAACGCCGACGGGCACGCCTTCGACGAAGAGCGCATAATCCACCTCGCCCGTGGAGGTGGGAAACTCGCGCACAGCGACGCCCATAGCGGCCATGGGATTGAGCGATTTGACATCTTGGATGATCCAGCCGGATTGCAACAGCTTTCTGTCAATCACCTCTCTGGCTCTCTGTTCAGGCGTCATGCGGTTTCGCCTCGCTTTCGTCGTCGGATATGAATTCAAGGATATCGTTTGGGGTGCAGTTCATCGCCTTGCAGATGCTTTCGACCTTATCCAAAGCAATGTACTGACCGCACTTGAGTTTGGTAATGATGTTTGCAGAGATATGGGCTTCACGCATGAGTTGTCCGTTTGAAATATTCCTTTCAATCATCATGTGCAGCAGACGCTTATAGCTGACGGCCATGCAATCACCCCATCCAGTTTATTTTTTTATTCTATCATGGTTCTGTGAAAAAATCAACGATTATAGAATGGTGCACCCGGCACGGGTTTGACAGGGGGTACTTTGGAATAGAGAGATACATAAAGAAAGACAGATGATACATACATTAAATGCTATTCAACATTTTAGCATGACATGCCGTACT
>OMBQ01001259.1_pt1 | contig 21808 bp, 23 predicted proteins | sample 1674311 | NCBI WGS metagenome assembly OMBQ01 (sample SAMEA103958160, study PRJEB25191) | human gut metagenome | biome: human-associated habitat [ENVO:00009003]; feature: intestine environment [ENVO:2100002]; material: feces | place: Germany | collected 2013/2015 | reverse complement strand
CCCGGACGAACTGCGCCGTCAGGCGGCGGTGAAAAACTGGAAACGGCTGGTGGAAATTGCGGTGGAGATGGGCGTTCAGGTGATCAACACCGAGTTCTCCGGCGATCCGAATCAGCCTGAGATCTGCGATGAAATGTTCTATCGCTCGATGGAAGAGCTGTTGCCGATTTTTGAGCGGGAAGGCATCCGCGTGGAGATCCAGGCGCATCCCTGGGATTTCTGCGAAGAGAACAATGAAACCGTCGATATCGTGAAGTCGTTCCGCAGCGATAACGTGAAGTACGTCTACAGCGTGCCGCACACCTTTTTCTACGACAAAGGCGTCGGCGATGTGGCGAGCATGCTGCGCTATGCCGGGAGCGATCTCTCCCATGTCCTGATTGCGGACACCCGCAATCATACGAAACATTGCCGCTATATCGTTAACCCGCCGGGCGTGGATGCCGTGGTGCACCAGCACGTAGGCGTCGGGGAAGGGGATGTGGATTTCGACGCGCTGTTCCGCACCCTGCGCGAAATGAAATTCGCCGAGCAGACCTTCAAGGTCGGCGGGGAGCCGATTGTCGCCACCTCGCTGTTTGGCTACCCGGAAAAAATGAAATACCAGGCAGTGGAAACCCGTGAACTCATTGAACGTGAATTGCTGCGCCGCTAAGGCGCAGCGGCAGGAGCCCTACTATGAACAAAGATAACGTCAAACTGGCTATCGCCCCGATCGGCTGGACTAACGATGATATGCCGGAGCTCGGCAGCGAAAACACCTTCCAGCAGATCGTCAGCGAAATGGCGCTGGCCGGCTTTACCGGCAGCGAAGTCGGCAGCAAATATCCGCGCGACCCGGCGGTCCTCAAGCCGATGCTGGACATCCGCGGCATTCAGATCTGCAACGCCTGGTTCAGCACCTTTTTCGCCAACGGCCAGCGGGAAAAAACCATTGATGAATTCGTCAATCACATGAACTTCCTTCATGCGATGGGCGCGAAAGTGATTGGCTGCTCCGAGCAGAGCGGCAGCATCCAGGGGCTGGATAAACCGATCCTCGGCGATGCGAAGCCGTGCTTCAGCGAAGAGGAGTGGCAGCGGGTGGCGGAAGGCTACAACACCCTCGGTCGCCTGGCGGCGGAGAAGGGGATGCAGGTCTGTCTGCACCACCACATGGGCACCGGCATCCAGACCACTGCGGAAATCGACAAGTTTATGTCGCTGGTGGACGAGCGCGTCTTCCTGCTGTTCGACACCGGCCACGCCTGGTATTCCGAAGGCGGCGAAGCGCCGATGCTGGCGATCCTCAAAAAGTATCTGCCGCGCATCAACCACGTTCACCTGAAAGACGTCCGTCCGCCGGTGATCGACCAGGTGCGCCGCGACGGCCTGTCGTTCCTCGACGGCGTGAAAAAAGGCACCTTCACCGTCCCGGGCGACGGGGTGATCGATTTCCGTCCGGTGTTCAAGCTGCTGGACGACTTTGGCTATAAAGGCTGGATGGTGGTGGAAGCAGAGCAGGATCCTGCCCTGGCCAATCCTTTCGAATACGCCGTCAAAGCGCGCAAATATATCCGCGAAACGGCAGGGATCTAATCGTTGTGACATTTTCAGGCCATACCGGGTATGGCCTGCTTTTTTTCCTTCCTCAACCGGACCCAGGGCTCAACCACGGCGCCGGACAGTTCCCTCTCCCGGGCCCAGGGCTTAACCACAGCGCCGTACCGTCCCCTCTCCCTCAGGGAGAGGGCCAGGGTGAGGGTGACGATGACGGGTAAAGCGTCACTTCACTTCCGCCAGCGCGGTCTTATCCACATAAGGTTTCATCAGCGCGTCGGCTTCCTTCTGCGCCGCCTGAACCGCCGCTTCCGGCGTCACTTTGGCATCGTTAACCACCGCCGCCAGCTGGTTCTCCATCGCCTTACGCACCGCTACGGTCTCCCAGGTGGAGTACCACGGATGGGCGTACTTCAGCTGCTCAAGGGCGATCGCCGCCCGCGGATCCTGCTGCAGATAGGCCTTCATCTCCGGCGTATCGTATGACGCCTTGCGCGGCGAGAAGTAGCCGGTAAAGCGGCTCCATGCGCCGTTCACGTCGGGGCTCACCAGATAGGTCAGGAACTGATACGCCGCTTTCTTCTGCGCATCGCTGATGCCTTTAAAGCTCACCAGGCTGGCGCCGCCGATCGGCACCGCTCGCTGCTCTTTGGCCGGCAGCATCGCCACCCCAAGCTCAAAGTCTTTGCTGTTCTCGCGCATAAAGCCCAGCGCGCCAGTGCTGAGCATCGCCATCCCGAGCTTACCGGAGAAGAACGCGGCGCTGATCTGCTTCGAGTTCAGCACCCCGGACGGCATCACCTTGTCCCTGTAAATCAGATCCTGCCAGAAGCGCAGGGCGCCGATGGCGGTCGGCGAGTTGTAATAGACCTCGCCCGGATAGTCTTCGTTAAAATATTTCCCGCCGTTGGCGCGCACCAGTGCCGAGAAGATCCAGCCGCCGTAGTCGTCGTTGGTCGACGGCAGCATGATCCCCCACTGGCCTGTGCTCTCGTCGGTCAGCTTTTTGGCATCGGCCAGCAGCTCGGCCCAGGTCTGCGGCGGCTGTTTGATCCCGGCCCGATCGAACATCGTCTTGTTGTAGTAGAGGATCGGCGTCGAGTTATGGAACGGGATCGCATAGGTGGTGCCCATCACCTGGGCGTTCTTATGCATCGCGGGCCAGAATTCCTTTTGCAGAAAATCGCCAGCCTTTTGATCGCCATATTTAAACAGCTCGTCCATCGGCAGGATCTCATCCTTCAGCGCCAGATCGGTGGTGAAGTTGGCGGACATGATCACCAGCGCCGGCGGCTGGCCGGCCTTCTGCGCCGATTCGGCTTTGATCTTGGTGGTGTCGTAGTTGCCAGTGAAGATGCCGCGCACTTCGACATCCTGCTGCGAGTCGTTGAATTGCTTAATGACGCGGGTCATCTCCATGGTCAGCTTGCCGTCCACCGGCGCCGGGAACATGAAGTCTATTTTCTCTTTTGCCAGCGCCGCGCCGCTCAGGGCAAGACTGAGGCCAACCGCGACTACCGTAAGAGGTTTAAACATGATTACACTCCATCAGTAAATTATGCTGGGTCTCAGCATGAAAAAGATGCACATCGGCAGGCGAGAAGCCGACCAGTAGCGACTCGCCTTTCTCCGGCACCGTGCCGCGGTGGCGGCGGCTAAAGCGCAGGGTGCCGATCGGGGTGCTGACGTGGAGCAGGTAGTCGGCTCCCATCAGTTCTCGTTGCAGAACGGTGGCCGGGAGGCGCAGATGGCCCTCCTCCACGCGGTCGGTAATATGTTCCGGGCGAACGCCCAGCCAGACGCGGGTCTGATCCCGGTGGCGCGGCGGCAGCGGATAGCGCTGTTCTCCCAACAGTACTTCACCATTGGCGCAGGGCAGCGACAGCAGGTTCATCGCCGGCGAACCGATAAACCCGGCGACGAACAGGTTGGCCGGGTTGGCGTACAGATACTCCGGGCGCCCGACCTGCTGTACGTGGCCGCCGTTCATCACCACGATGCGGTCGGCCATCGACATCGCCTCGGTCTGATCGTGGGTCACATAGATCGTGCTGGTTTTCAGCTGCTGGTGGAGGGCCATAATGCTGTCGCGCACTTCGCTGCGCAGGCGGGCGTCGAGGTTGGAGAGCGGCTCGTCCATCAGGAACAGCCGCGGATTGCGCACGATCGCCCGGGCCATCGCCACCCGCTGGCGCTGGCCGCCGGAGAGCTTCGCCGGTTTGCGGTCGAGCAGCGCCTCCAGCTGCAGCATCTGCGCCACTTTATCCACCCGTGGCTGCCAGCTGCTTTTCTCTTCCTTGCGCACTTTCATGCCGAAGGTGATGTTGTCGCGCACCGACAGATGCGGAAACAGGGCATAGTTCTGGAAGATCATCGCGAAGTTGCGCTCGCGCGGCGTGGCGGCGGTGATGTTCTCATCATGCAGCCAGATTTGGCCTTCGCTGACCGGCTCCAGGCCGGCGAGCAGGCGCAGCAGGGTGCTTTTCCCGCAGCCCGACGGGCCGACCAGCACCACGAATTCACCTTCGTGAATATCCAGCGACAGGGCGCTGAGCGCCGGTTTGCCGTCGAAACGTTTACTGATGTTTTGCAGACTGAGCATGGCGGTTAGCGCTCTTCCGTTGGGCAACTGATGTTTTCGTCGTACAGCCAGGGGCCGGCGTAGTGGGCCAGCGAGTGCTGGTAGCTCACCCACTGCTCGCCGACCTGGCGGTGCATCAGGCATGAAGCCGGGGAGAGGTCGTAATAGGGCCGGGTGTCTTCGTGGCAGTACGGCACCTGATGGACGGTACCAGGGATAGTGGAGATCAGCGCCTGGCGATACTGGGTCATGGTCAGGCTGTGGTTATGGCCGCAGAAGATGCGCGTCAGCGACGGGAAACGCTCCACCAGCGCCAGCAGACGGTGGCCGTTTTCGCAGGCGATCGGGTCCATCTGCGCATTGCCCAGCGGCAGAGGCGGGTGGTGCATAAAGATGGTCGCCGGTTTGTCGCCGCCCTCGAACAGCTGGGCTTCCAGCCAGCCGATGGTCTCGTCGGTCAGCCAGCCCTTCGAGGTGCCGGCGCGGCTGGAATCGATAAACAGCAGGCGGGTGGCGAAGTCATCCACCGCATAGCGCATATTTTGCGGATCGTTGCCCAGCTGCGGGCACAGCGGGTGAAGATGCTCCAGAAAATGGGCTTTGTCGTCGTGGTTGCCGGGGATCAGATACAGCGGATAGTTCAGGCTGCCGAGGATCTGGCGGGCCATCTGATACTCCTCCGGGCGGCCGCAGTTGACGATATCCCCGCTCACCACCACCGCGTCCGGGCGCTCGCGCAGCGCGTTAAGCTGCGAGACCACGTCGGCGTTGGCGGCGTTGACGTCGATAAAGCCGTACAGCTTCTCGCCGCGGCTGCGGAAATGGGTATCGGAAATGTGCGCTAACAGCATGAATCACTCCTTATTTGATCCCGGAGAAGCCGAAGCTCCGCAGGAACTGTTTCTGAAAAAGGATGAACGCCAGCATCAGCGGCAGGCAGACCATCAGCGTCCCGGCGCCGATGGTGCCCCACTGGCCGCCGGATTCGGCGCCCATGGCGAAGGAGACCAGCCCGACGGTCAGCACCTGCTTATCGGGATCGTTGAGCATCATCAGCGGCCACAGGTACTCGTTCCAGTGGTAGGTAATGCTGACGGTGGCGAAGGCCAGCACCGACGGCCAGGACATCGGCAGCAGCACGCGGAACAACACCTGCCACCAGCGGCAGCCCTCCATCAGCGCCGCCTCCTCCAGCTCTTTCGGGATGGCGAGGAACGCCTGACGCATCAGGAACACGCCGAACGCCGAGGTGAAGTAGGGCATCATCACCCCGGTGAGGGTGTTGAGCAGGCCGAAGGTTTTCAGGGTCAGCATGTTCGGCACCATCATCACTACCGGCATGATCATCAGCTGCACCAGGAACAGGAGAAACAGCGTCTGCTTGCCGCGAAACTCGTGGCAGGCGAAGACGTACCCGGCGGTGGTGATGGTCAACAGCTGCACAAAGAAGGTGCCGAAGGTGAAGATAAGGGTGTTGGCGTACAGGCTCAGCCAGTCGGCGCTGTTCCAGGCGTCGCGGAAGTTATCGAGGGTCAGCGGCAGGCGCGGCAGCAGCGAGGCCATATCTTCCCCGAAGGTGGTGGCGCTGAACGAGGTGGCCAGCATCCAGATAAACGGGCTGATCCACAGCAGCGCCAGGCAGCACATTAATACTGTGAGCGTAAAGGGCGACGAGCGGCGCAGGCGCAACCACAGTGGACGCGTAGCGGTGGGCGAGCGGACCAGCAGCGGCGAGATGTCAGCGCTCATAGTGGGCTCCTTTCTCCAGCAGTTTCAGGTTAATCAGCGAGAAGGCGAACAGCCCGGCCAGGGTCAGGAAGGTGGCGGCGGAGGCTTTACCGAGGTCGTGGGTATCCCAGGCGAGATTCTGGATGTAATAGAGCAGCACGGTGGTGGCGTTGTCCGGCCCGCCGCGGGTCATTACCGCCACGTGATCGATCTGGGTAATGGAGTAGATCAGCGCGGTGGTGATTACAAAGCTCAGCGTCGGGCGCAGCAGCGGCAGCGTCACTTTAAAAAATACCTGGGTGCGGGTGGCCCCTTCCATCAGCGCCGCTTCCCGCGTCGAGGCCGGAATGCTCTGCAGCCCGGCGAGGAAAAACAGCATGTAGTAGCCGGCGAACTTCCACACGCCAATCAGCGCCAGGGCCAGCAGCGCGCTGTTGCTGCGCCCCAGCCAGTTGTTGTTCATCGGCCCGAACAGCTTCGCCAGATAGTGGTCGAGCAGGCCGAGGCCGGGCATAAAGATAAACAGCCACAGCGCGGCGGCGCTGACCATCGGGATAATCATCGGGAAGAAGAAGGCGGTGCGCAGCCAGCGGTTGACGCGATGGTTCTCGCTCAGCGCCACCGCCAGCAGCAGGGCGAGGGTCACCCCGGGCACCACCGTCAGCAGGATATAGAGCAGGTTATTGCCCAGCGACTGCCAGAAGACGTTATCGGCAAACAGGCGGGCGAAGTTATCCAGCCCGACGTACTGTGCGCCGTCGCTGGCCATGCGGGTATCAAACAGGCTGTCATACACCGAACGCCCCAGCGGGAACCAGGTAAACAGCAGTAAAAACAGCAGGGAAGGCGACAGGATCAGCCAGGGAAGCCAGGTCTTTCTCATGGTGACGCGCATCTCGTTCAGCCATTTATCGAAGCCCGGATTGTGGGAAGCAATGACTACAGAGGCATGGCGGGGAGATGACGGTTTGATGAAGCGACGGGGAAAACGCCGGGCGAGCGGGCCGCCCGGCGGGAGAGAACCATCAGAAGTCGGCTTTCAGCACCGCGCGGTAGCGGGCTTTGCCTTCGCGAACGTGCTTCAGCGCTTCGTTAATTTGTGACATCGGGAACAGCTCGGTGGTCGGGGCCACTTTGCTGCGCCCGGCGAACTTCATCAGCGTGCGCAGTTCGGACGGGTTGCCGGTCGCCGAGCCGGAAATGCTGCGGTCGCCGCCGATAAGGGTAAAGGCCGGCACCGGGAACGGCTTCATCACCGCGCCGACGGTATGGAAGTTGCCGCCGTAAGCCAGGGCTTCGAAGTACGGCTGCCAGTCGAGGTCCACAGCCACGGTGTTGATGATCAGGTCAAACTGGCCGGCCAGCGCTTTTAAGGCTTCGGGATCGCGGCTGTTGACCACGCGAGCGGCGCCCATCGCCAGCACTTCCTGCTCTTTGGCCGGGTTGGAGCTGAAGGCGGTCACTTCCGCGCCCATCGCCCGCAGCAGCTTAATGGCGATATGGCCGAGGCCGCCGATGCCGATCACCCCGACGCGGCTGGTGGCGGTGACGTGGTGGGTCAGCAGCGGTTTAAAGACGGTGATGCCGCCGCACAGCATCGGGCCGGCGGACGCCAGATCGATGCTCTCCGGCAGGGGGATCACCCACTGCCAGTCGGCGCGCAGCTTATTGGCGAAGCCGCCGCGGTTGAGAATGGTCGGCACCGAGCCTTCCAGACAGTTGATCTGGTTGCCGCTGATGCAGGCGTCGCAATGGCCGCAGCTGCGCGCCGTCCAGCCGATGCCGACCTTCTGGCCAATCTTCAGCCCTTTATCCTGCGCCGCGCTGCCCAGCGCCGCCACCCGGCCAATCACCTCGTGACCGGCCACCAGCGGGTAGCTCGACATCCCCCATTCGTTGTCGATCATCGACAGATCCGAATGGCAGATCCCGCAGTATTCCACTTCAACTTCAACATCTTCCGGCTGCAGCTCGCCGGCATCGTACTCCCACAGCGACAGATCGGCGCCCGCTTCTTTGGCGGCGTAGCTTTTAATGATGCTCATGTTTATTTCCTTGGGGTTGGCGTGATAACCCAGAAAGTGTAGAGCATGGTATTCCACGGCGCTTGGCAATCGGAGGGGTCGCGAAGCGGGCGGACCAGCCGCCCGTTAAGCTCAGCGGCTGGCCAGCGGCCACTGATTAAGGCGGATGCCGCGCTGCGGCGCGTTCTCGGCAAAATCATCCAGCACCGCCCGCACGTCCGGGTCCAGATAGCCGACGCTGTCGTGCTCGACGATCACCACACTCTTTTCCGGAATTTTCGCCAGCAGGGCCAGCAGATGCGGATTGTGCATAAAGGTCAGATTTTGCTGGATGCGCAGCACGTAGTGGTCATCGTAGCGCGCCAGCTGCAGCGAGTGGCGATGGCTGCGCCAGAGGCTGAACGCCATCTGGGTGGCAAGACCAATCCCGATCCCCGCCAGCATGCCGAAGGCGATAATCCCGCCGATGGTGGCGAGGAACGGGACGTACTGCGCCGCCCCCTGGCGGAACTGCTCGATGAACAGCCGCGGCGTCGCCAGCTTATAGCCGGTATACAGCAGCACGGCGGCGAGGCTGGCGAGCGGGATCAGGGTCAGCAGGCCGCTGAACCACAGGCCGCAGATCAGCAGCAGTACGCCGTGGATAAAGATCGACAGTTTGCTCTGCGCACCGTTGCTGACGTTCACCGAGCTGCGGACGATCACCGCGGTGATCGGCATCGCCCCCAGCACGCCGGAGAGCAGATTGCCCACGCCCTGGGCGACCATTTCGCGGTTCGGCGAAGGCGGCGGATTTTGCGGGCGCAGCTTTTTCAGCGCCTCCTGGCTGAGCAGGGTTTCGAGGCTGGCGACCAGCGCCAGGGTTACCGCCACCACCCACACCGACGGATTGCGCCACGCGCTCCATGCGGGAGACTCCAGCTCGCCCAGCAGATCGCCGAGGCTGCCGAACGCCGGCAGGGTAATACGCGGCAGAGCGGCCAGCTGCTGCGGCGCAAAATGGGTCAGCAGCAGGGTGGTCACGCAGCCGAGCAGGACGGCGATCAGCGGCCCGGGGATCCAGCGCAGGCTCTTCACCCGGCGGATAAGCGGCGAACCCCACAGCCAGAGCACCAGCAGGCCGCCCGCGGCCACGGCAATCGCAGTGACGGAGAAAGCGGCATTGCCCTGAACCACATCGGCAAGCCCGGTCTCTTCCGCCGTGCCGAGCGCGACAGGGATCTGCTGCATAATCAGCAGGATGCCGATCGCCGCCAGCATACCTTTGATGACGCTGGCGGGAACCAGCGAGATAAAGCGCCCGGCCCGCAGGATGCCGAACAGTAGCTGCAGCACGCCGGCCAGCACCAGCGCCATCAGGAAGACGGAGAAGGAACCCAGGGATTCAATGGCGGCGACGACGATGGTGACCAGTCCGGCGGCGGGGCCGCTGACGGCGAAGCGGGAGGGGCTGAGGGCGGTGACGACCAGGCCGCCGATGATGCCGGTCAGCAGGCCGACGAAGGGCGGTAAGCCGCTGGCCTGGGCGATGCCGAGGCACAGCGGCAGGGCGACAAGGAAGACGACGATGCCGGCGAGAGAGTCCTGACGAAGCGTGTTCATGGGGCGTGCTCCTGCGGTGAGAGGTGTTCGACGAGGGTGGTTAAATGGCCGGAAGCCAGATCGTAGACGCAGCCGTGCAGGCTGAGCGGCCGCCCGCTGGCGAGCACCGTCTGCACCGGCTCACTCTCCAGCAGACGGGCGAACTGGGCGCGAACGTTGGCTTCCACCAGGGCGTCCAGCGCATGGCGAGAGCGCTCCGAATCGGTGCTGGCGCTGGCGCCGGAGGAGGCCGCAACACCACATCCATCGGCGATCTGCACCATTTCATGATGCAGGGTGTGGCGCAGCTGGCCGATGCGGCGAGCCAGCGCCGAGGACTCCTGCGCCAGCGGCAGGGTGGGCAGAGAGAGCGCCGCCTGCACGCCGCCGCAGCCGTAGTGGCCGCAGAGCACCACCCGCTCCACCTCAAGGTAATGCAAAGCATACTGCAGGACGCTCATGACGTTGTCGTCGGCGGGGTCGAGCATGTTGGCGATATTACGGTGGACAAAGAGCTCGCCGGGCTGGCTGCCGGTGAGCACCTCGGCGGGAACGCGGCTGTCGGAGCAGCCGATCCACAGCGAGTGGGGCCGCTGCCCGTCGACCCATTTTTCGAAATAGTCCGGATCATGCTGACACTTCTGCAGCGCCCAGCTGCGGTTGCGGGCCAGCAAAGGTTTTAACGTCGTCACAAGTATTCTCCTGAGTTAATTCATCGAGTGAATATGTCCATCAAGACTCGTACAGCGACTAGTAAAAATAGTGTTTACCGGAACCCTTCACGCCTGAGGAAAATCCTGGAATAAACGGCAAAAAGAAAACTTTTCATTAATGTAAAGTTATAAAAATATTGATGAAATTAATACACAGCTGCGGGAACGGATGAATAACAAAAAGGTATTGGCTAAAACTTTCTGGAATATATAGGAATGATGGTGGGTGGGATTAGGGGGATATTTGGCGATTGGTGAGTGGATTTGTTTGGGGAGAGATGGATTGTGATGGGGATGCGGGCGAGAGTGATGTGAGAATAATTTGAGATGAATTTGAGTGGGATTTGGGAGTGCCGGGGGAGAAGGGGGAACGGCTGGCAAGTGGAGTTGGATTTGCGGGAGGGTGAGAGGAGGGGGCTGGTGGCAGTCGCGCTATGGAACGGCAGCAAAAGGTGACGCCGCGCAGGATAGCGCTGTTTTTTTCAACACTTAGCGCAATGACGGCACGCTGTCGCTTGCATGACCGCCGCCGACAGGTATAATCCAGAACGTTTCCGCATCCCCTTCAGTGCCGAAGTGGCGAAATCGGTAGACGCAGTTGATTCAAAATCAACCGTAGAAATACGTGCCGGTTCGAGTCCGGCCTTCGGCACCATTGTGGAAAAATCAGTCACCTTAGGGTGGCTTTTTTTATGTCCATAATCTTCCATAAACCTCCATATCCTTCTGTTTATTAAGAGATCGATGTTTTATCTCTTTTCCTCCTGATCTGTTCGTTTTATCCGCGCTGGTCTTTTTTTGTCCATTGACATCCAGATGATTTGGGGGTCAAGATGAGGGTCAATTCACTTCGATTAGGAGTTGACCCCCAATTATGGCCCTGACAGACGTTGTAGCCCGCACCGCTAAGCCTCGCGAGCAAGCTTACAAACTCGCTGATGCACATGGACTATACCTGCTGATAAGCCCTGGCGGCTCTAAGCGCTGGTATCTCAAGTATCGTTTCGAAGGCAAGGAAAGCCGCATCGCTTTTGGCGCTTATCCTCTAATCTCGTTAGCAAAGGCCCGTGAGAAGCGTGATGAGGTACGGCTGTTATTGGCTGAAGGTATCAACCCGGCAGAAAAACGGGGGAAAGAAAAGGAAGAAGCACAGGCCGCATTGATTACCTTTGAGAAAGTCGCGAGAGACTGGCATCGGTACATTAGTCAGAATCGCTGGTCAGAAACGCATGCCGGACGGGTATGGCGCGATATGGAACGTAATATTTTGCCGGCGATAGGCCATCGCCACATAGCGGACCTGAAGACTAAAGACTTGCTTGAGCCGTTGAAAGCCGTTGAGCAAAACGGCCATCTCGATTTGGCGTCACGGCTACGTCAGCGGGTGACCGATATTATGCGCTATGCGGTGCAGAACGATCTGATAGAGCGCAATCCTGCTCAGGATCTCTCCGGGGCGATAGCGCCGCCGAAGGCGACCCATCGCCCGGCGTTGAAGCTGGATAAGCTTCCTGATTTTCTGGCAAGGATTGAAAGCTATAAAGGGAGAACGTTAACCACACTGGCTTTAAAGTTCACGCTGTGCGTTTTTATCCGCTCCAGCGAACTGCGTTTTGCCCGCTGGACTGAAATCGACTTTAAACGTGCTATGTGGACGATACCCGCTGAACGTGAAGCGATCCCCGGTGTAAAACATTCTCAGCGCGGGGCGAAAATGCGCACTGAGCACTTAGTACCGTTATCCTGCCAGGCTTTGGCGCTGTTGAAAGAGATTAAGGCTATCAGCGGTGCTTATGAACTTATCTTCCCCGGCGATCGTCGCCCGACTAAACCGATGAGTGAAAACACCGTCAATAATGCGCTGCGGGTTATGGGATATGACACCACTACTGAATTGTGCGGGCATGGTTTCCGCACAATGGCCTGTAGCGCTTTGGTTGAATCCGGGCAGTGGTCGCGGGATGCTGTCGAGCGGCAAATGAGTCACCAGGAGCGTAATAGCGTGCGGGCGGCCTATATTCATAAGGCCGAACATATCGAAGAACGGCGGCTGATGCTGCAATGGTGGGCGGATTATCTGGATGCGAATCGGGAAGAGTATGTGGTGCCGTATGAGTTTAAAATATGATATGTTTTGATATTTTAACTTGTTGATTTATATGGAGTGGTTTTATATTAACATTAATGCCGGAGTGAATATGGAAGGAGTAAAAGAAAAAGGATTGACGCCGACTCTGAATAATGTCAAGAAATATCTTATATATGCGCTAAAAATATCACCCATATACATGGTTCTATCAGTAATTATCGTTTGGGGTTATTTGGGGCATTTCTCTCGACTTGATTTGCTGGTTGGTGCTATTGAAAATAAAACGAATCTGTTCTCAATATTTTTCTCGTTTATTTTTATATCTCTATTTATGTCATTTGCATTTATACTTCCAAGTTTTAACTTGATATTATTCTCTTCTTTTGTTAAGGATAGTTATATCACTAGCACAAAAAACATGCCATTTATCACATTTATAACAATAGTGGTTATGTTAGCTTCTGTTTTTATTTTTTCATCTGATGTGTTCTCTTCTTTCGTTAAGAATTATAGCTATATAGATAAGGTTTTCTTCTATCTGGATGAGCCATTACGCTCTCTGCTTCTATCTTTCATAGCATCAATTGTTCCGTAGTAGCTATAGCGAAAGTAAAAAATAGTCATAAAAATCGTTTTAGTGGGTCTGCTAAAATTATCAGAATAAGCGCTTCTATCATTATTACATCAATAATATGTTTTTTGTCTTCAATTTCAATAAGTATATCCATCTCTTTAGTATTGAAGAGTATTGATGGGCATACATTTTTTGGGTATGTATATGCTTTCCTTTTTCTCTCTGCTTACTCGTTTCTTTCATTATTCCCGGCAATGATTTTTTATTCAAGAAATTATTCTTTCAATAATGTTGGTGTTTTTAGTTATAAAGTAATGAAAGAGACTTCATTAGCTATTATGGGATCATTGTTCTTTATTGTTTGTATTTGGCCTAATGGTTTTTTGTTCATTGGTTCAACCGCGCTGAGTACAATAGGTGTATTAGATAAAAGGGTTCATTATTATCATATTACATCTGAAAAGTACTATAAGGAGTTATTCCCTGCTACTATATGGGAGACTAAATATTTAGAAGGAAGACGTGATTTTTTTATTAAAGCTGTTAATATGTTTTCTTTTAACGGGAATAATCTTGTTTGCCCAGTGTATGTAGAGAGCCTTAGGAAAAAAACACTGGTTTCAAGCTTTGATAATTTTTCTCGCCAAAAAGACAAATACCTTAATAATCATTTCAAAACTATGGCAAAAGGTTGTGTTGTTCTTACTAGTGATGAGTTTAAACAATGGGATACAATTATGGATGCGAAAGGGAATTTTAAAATTTAGTAATTCCGTGATGCTTTTTACAACGCTCCCGCCCCTTCTCTGGGGGGCGGGAGCTAATACGTCTTATAGGGCTTATTTTTCCTGCGATTCTGAATATCCGAGAATCATTTCTGCCAGATCGTCTTCCACCGCATAAAAATAACAAGCCGGAACCTGTAGTACCGATGCCAACCGACAGGCAAGTTCAAAGTCTGGCGTGTGTATACCGCGCTCATATTGATTCATTCGGGCACTGGCTGTTGCTTCATCGATTCCGGCAAGAATCCCTAACCGTTCCTGTGACAGGCCAGCCTTTAAACGTGCGGCTTTTAAGCGATGAGGTAGCATGAGAATCCTGATTTCTTGTGTGGCTTGTCGCGATTCTCATCTGTGCGTCTTGAAAATATACTAAGTAATCCTTAGTATTTGATGCGTACTGTTACCCGAAGTTTTAATGGAGATAGGTATGGCATCACATCATGACTGGCATCCGGCAGATATCATCGCCGCCTTGCGCAAGAAAGGCACGACTCTGGCTGCGTTATCGCGCTCTGCGGGACTCAGTTCTTCAACGCTTGCCAATGTGCTTTCGCGTCCCTGGCCAAAAGGGGAATGGCTTGTGGCCACGGCGCTGGACGTTCATCCTGCAGAAATCTGGCCCAGCCGTTATTTTGATAGTTCTGGTACGCTACTGGACAGAAAAATGCGCATAAGGAAAAGATTGAATGAAGAAGGTAAACAGTCTGCTATTTGATCAATCGTCAGTAGTGGTTTATTTCTCAGATAAATGCCTACACGTTCAGGCTAAAGGGAAAGCACTGCTAAATATCCCTCTCCAAAACTTCCCACGCCTTGAACGCGCGACAGTAGAACAGAGAGAGCGCTTCATCCTTAATGCAGGTGGGGGAATTCATTGGGAGGAAATTGATGAGGATATCAATATTGAGGCGCTTTATGCGGGAGCAATCAGGGATATGACTCATCGCAAATGACGATATGCGGTATGGGTACAGATATCGGTTAGATCCCGGACTGACGACTATTCGCATATTCCAGTATGATCTCCGCCAGATCGTCCTCCACCGCATAAAAATAGCAGGCAGGAATCTCCATAACCGACGCTAACCGGCAGGTCAGTTCAAAGTCCGGCGTGTGTATACCGCGCTCATACTGATTCATACGGGCGCTGGCCGTCGCTTCATCTATCCCGGCAAGAATTCCTAACCGCTCCTGTGACAGACCAGCTTTCAAGCGTGCAGCTTTTAAACGATGAGGTAGCATGAGAGTCCCAGATGACTAACTTGTCCTGGCTCGATTCTCATCTGTGTTTGATGAAAATATACTAAGTAATACTTAGTGGTGGGCTGGTCTGAGATCAAAAAGGAAGAAAAGCTATTGTGGCAAAAAAGTGACTCTCCAGAAGGATGGAGTGGTAAAGCCAGTGCCGTTTTTCCACTTTTTAGACTTGACTGTTCGGTGCTCACTTCGCTGCGCTCCGCCTCAGTCAAGTCTAAAAAGCGTTACTGGTTGGTGGTAAGAGAACCAAAGCTAAGGAGGAGCGATCTCTTTGGAGAAATTGACGCGAAAATAAGGTGTGTGATTCTCAGATAGTCCCCCATTTTATTCCCACTTGATGATAAGTTTTTTATTCCCCCACCTGAATTTTGATGTTGATGAAAAAATGATATTTATTATAGGGTTAAGTTATTCCCCCACCTGGCGTATATATACATGGCGGAAGTGGGGGAATATATTGAATTTGGACGCTAACAGAATCAGATTCCCCCACTTTCCCCGGTTAATCTCTCGTTTTATCTCTTTGCGACAACGGCGTAATGCGTTCTCCATCCACCGCGATCAGACCATCTTTTTCCAGTTTGTCCAGCCAGCGGGTAAATTTTTTGGCTACGTCAAATCCCATCGCCCTCATATCGTCCCGAACCAGTGAGCGGGTACAACTATCGCCACTGCCTGTGCGAGAACGAATAGCCTGCCATAAGGCAATGTGGTTATCCGTGAGTCGTGAAATACCTGATAAATCCGGGTCGCCAGCGATATTATTATCTATGGCCTCGCGGCCTTCATCGTTCAGTACCAGCGAAGTGATCCGATCGCCATCATCATCCACGTATAAATCGACGGAATGCAGATCATAGGCACGACGTGGCGGCTCTTCGGCATCCTTCATCTTGGTGCAACTGAGAATCAATGCGCCACCGTCACCTTCACGGCGCACATTAAACTCCACATCCAGTGCCGCCCGGAATGCGCTGGAACCGCGTGCGCCTTTGTCCTGATCTTTGCCAGAGTGGTGAATGATCAGCACCGTAGCCTGTGTGGCCGCTTTGATATAGTCGCATCCCTGAATGAAGGCACCCATATCTTTAGCTGCGTTCTCGTCTGAACCGCCGAAGCAGCGGGCGAGGGTATCCAGAATGATCAGGCGAATTGGCATATCGGTTACGGCTTTGACATCTTTGGCGGCTTGTATCACCTGTTGCACGCTTTCCGGGCTGGCAGGAAAGATCGGGCAATCGACACGATATAGCGCATCAATAGGGCTACCGCCATTAAGCGTTTGCTTCCATGCCCGGATACGGCGAGGAACGCCGATCCCACCTTCACCAACAATATAAATAACGGCTCCCTGCGTGACTGGTTTTCCCGCCCACGGCTTACCGGTAGCGATATGGCATCCCCATGATACCGCCAAGAAGGATTTGTAAGATCCGCTGGCACCGTAAGCGCTGGCAACGGATGAGGCAGGCAAATAGCCCTTAATCAGGTAGTCCTGCCGGGTATCAAAGCCGTCAGACCCTTTGCGCAGGGGAAGTGTGGTGCTGAATTTTGTTTCGGTATCAGTTATCAATTTACTCATTGTCTGACTTCCCCGTTTGCTGTACCCCCTCGCGTTTGCCGATGCGTTCAGCAATCCAGTCATTCACTTCGCTTTCCAGCCATGCCACCGAGCGGGAGCCAATTTTGACTGCCGGAGGAAAATCGCCCTTGCTTATCAGGAGATAAATCCATGATTTCCTGAAGCCGGTTTTTTCCATCACATCCGATAATCGCAACAACCTGAAATTCGACATCATTAGCCCTCCTTCCTGGTGTAAACGCGCTCGACGTAGCGACCCCTACCATCGCCGTGGCCGAGATCCATTGACGTCATTGATCTGGCTTCACTGCGGGAAAATCCTTGTGACAGGTAATAGCGAAGGGCATCCTGAGGCCATGCGTAGCGCAGGCTGTGGGGGGAATAATTGCCGATCAACCCTAACCGTGTGGTATGTGTGCGCCAGAAGTTCATGGCGGTTTTTAAATCGGGCTTGTCGATAAGCTTTCCGTTACGTGTTTTAGCAATCAGCAGAGCGTCATTTACTGCCTGCTGTACAGCGTTACGGTTGAGGATACGTGTTTCACGTGGCCTGCCGCCTTTGGTGCCAAAAACAATGGTGAGGGTTGATTGATTTTGTTCAAGCTGTTTCTTCCAGGTATTCAGTGAACTGGCGCACTGCACAGCTTCCTGTGAGCGAAGCCCCAGCAATCTGGCAAGCTGGAGGGCACAGGCAAGCCCCTGGTCATACTATCGGGCGCTTTGCAATACTGCCTGAAATCGCTCATCCGGAATCGCGAATTTCGTACCTGCGCGACTTGCTCCGCTTAATCCCAGTGCTTTGTTCGTTAAACGTGTTGATGTAACAAGCTTTTCCCTGCCTGCCAGCCGAAACACTGCACGCAGTGCCGACATGTCATTATGAAGCGTTCGAACAGCAATACCTGTTGCCTGGCGGTTGGCAATATAACTTTCGATATGTTTAGTTTTCAGATGCTGGACATCCCTGACCTGGATATTGAGCGCCATCAGATGGCGACAAAATCGATCAATGATACGGGTACGATCGTGAACGGTTTTAAAGCTGCCACCGACGTGCTTAGCCCGCGTTTTCATTTCACGACTTAATTTACTTATAGCAAACCTCTCTCAATTTCAACGAGCTGCATTTCTCTGGCGCGTGGGCTTAATGGCAGAAACAATCATATTGACCTGCCTTGAACGGATACCTGTGCGCCAGAGCGGGCAGTTGTTGAGGTATTGCGGGGCGTCGGTAATGCACTCTGTGCAGCCTCCTGCGATTGCAGGTTATCCCCTCAGGCCATTGGCCTGCCTCGGTATCGGTTCAAATCTCCTGTAAAAGTGAACAGTTCGGCATCCGAACTGGTGTGTCAGATTCATGAGTCGTCAAGTGAGATTACTTGCCATCACGGTTGAGGCAGCTTTGTGCTGTGGCGTCACTTTCATGCGTTAACACGCAAAAAGTGACGCCACGTATTAGCGCGCAGCAGGGCAGGCGCATGCAGATGCCTGACGGCATATCAAGGCGCAGCCAGCAGCGTTTAATACGTGCCAGAATTGGGGTACAGAAAACCCTTCAGTACGGGAAGTACCTGTCGTTAAGCGGGTGATGATACTGCTGTCATCGAAGGCAAAAGTTATAGCCTTGCTTGCAGCAACTCATTCACTGAGGAGAAGACCGAATACAGCATTCTTTACAGATAATGCCGATCGGCGAGGAAACGCTCGTTATTAGCCGTCTCTTAAGTTTAAGGAACCTTTATCGTCACGTCATAGGCGCGTTTTTTATTGACGATACCTGCTTTCAAAGGTGAGCAGATTTACCGCTAATCCAGCGTTGTCTTTCAGGCTTCGACAACTTTCTTTGTGGTCGCCCGAAGGCGTCAGTCTCAGACCACACTCCATTCCATATGACTTTGGCTTGTGACCACCCGAAGGCGTTTCTCACAGGTCACTCGTATCATCCTGATACTGGAAACATTGGTGGCTGTCCGTTGACAGCAGATATGCGCGGTTAAAAATACGGCAATTTTTTGTTGGCTTCAAGCACTTTGCATCAGTGAGTAAAAGGAGTAATCTAGTACCAGGTGCTATAGTTAAGGTAACAGGATGTCAGCCGGATGCGCGTATTCAAAACTAAATGGTTCAGCAAGGCGGCTAAATCGCACGCAATTAAAGATAGTGAGTTATGCCAGGCTATTGAGGCGGTAGTGCAGGGGAAGGCTGACGACCTCGGCGGGGGAGTTTACAAGAAACGGCTGAACCAGAATCGCGATCGCGCCATTATTGTGGCGAAAGGTGGGGAGCACTGGTTTTACACGTTCCTTTATGCCAAACAGGATATGGCAAACATTGATAATCGTGAACTGGCCGGATTTCGTGAGTTAGCGAAGCATTACGCTGCTCTTGCTGATGAAAAGCTTACGGCACTGATTAAGAGTAAAGAACTGGTGGAGATTTGCCATGACTGCAAAAAGTAAATTCAAGAGTCCTGCATTTGAGGCCATCCACAGCGCGGCTTCTGGATTATTCAGCGTCGATGCTATCCCACAGGAAACGATGCGCAACTTTGATAAAGCGTGCCTTAACAATGTGGATGAGCTTCAACCCATTGAGATTAAGGCGTTGCGCGAGAAGCTAAACGTCAGCCAGCCCGTTTTTGCCAGCTACCTGAACACCAGTGTGTCAACGGTGCAGAAATGGGAAAGCGGCGTAAAACGCCCAAGTGGGTTATCGCTGAAACTGCTTACTGTGGTGCAGAAGCATGGGTTGAAGGTGTTGGTTTGATTTAGTTGTACTGGCTTATTTTGGGTCTAGCCATTTTATGCGATAAATTTCGAGCTAATTTGATGGGACACTTAGTGCCAAAAGCGGAAATTATTTCTGATGGCTAACTTCTGATACATTTAGCATTTGCATCTAGATAGTGACCAAACGCATATCATAATTTCTTAGACATGCTAACTTGTACTTTAACAAGGCGGGGCATGTACCAATAACCGACTAAAATGAAAAGGAATAAAAGAAGTTACATGAATGTTAAATTGACAAGGTCATCCGGTACAGTATTAAGTTAAGTATCTATTTATTGGATAAGCGTTAGACGAAAAAACGAGGGCGCATGGAGCTATTTCGACCTAGACTAACTGACTATCATGGAGTTCATAAGTCTCAAGCAGACTTGGATTTCGCAATTCAATTTTTTGATGAAGATATTCCTCTTTACGTCGATCCTTTTTTGCTTTGGAAGTCACCATCTTTGCAGGATCAGTCGTTACATACCGCTATTACGAACTCTTTCAATCATTTAAATTATTTGATTAAAAAAGGACGTGGAGAAGATGCAATCAACGTACTTGTTAACCTTTCTGAATGTCCAGAGGTTGGTCTCGGTGTCTCCAAGTCGCGAAATGGAGTAAAAATTGGGATTAAACAAGCAAAGGAAATTCTTAGCTTGTTTGTGGATATTCCAGAATATAGCCAGTTCGGATTCACGCATTTTGAAATAATACAACTTTATATTTCTGGAATATCAAAGGATCGAGTTAGTGACATTGCCTGCAACTATATCAAATCATTTTTGATTGATTATACAATAGAACAGTGCGAAATCAATCGAATACCCACTGAGGGAGTTATCCTTGATTCTGTATATAACTATCAAAAACATGCTTTCGATTTTAATAAAAAGTTGCTGCTTCCAGTAAACCCTAAGACTCGGGAGCCATTAATATTCACTCCCAAGCGTTGGCTAAGATTTAACCCTTGGATTAATTTTGAGGATTATTTTAAGTCCCATTGCCCGAGGGATGAGATATTTAATCCGAATGAGCCTGAAGAACGGGTGAAGGTATTGAATTTTAATAGGGACAATTTCGGGGTTATAGAGGAATATGTAAAATATAAAGATCGGACTTCAAAGGATTGTCAAAATGACCCTCTGTTTAGTCAAATTCCTGTCCTATCAGCAAAAAGGAAATTATCTGAGCTTTTAAAGCTTGAAACAGGGAAAGACGATGGTGCTGACATGAAGTACGAAGATTTATCAGCTAGTTTACTAGCTACATTATTTTATCCACATTTAGACTTTGCTGAAACACAAAGTCGGACGGAATCGGGAAGGCATATTCGGGATTTGATATTCTATAATAACCGCGATGTTGATTTCTTAGATGAAATATTTTGTGATTACGATAACCGTCAACTCGTCATTGAAATGAAAAATGTAAAAACGATTGATAGAGATCACATAAATCAGCTCAACCGCTATCTCCAATCCAATATTGGAAGATTTGGAATTTTTCTGACCCGTAATCCGTTACCAAAGGCAATGTTTAAAAATACCATTGATTTATGGTCGTCTCAAAGAAAGTGCATAATCGCAATTACAGATGATGATTTAAAGTTAATGGTTGATGTATATGAAAGTAAGCAAAGAGCACCGATTGAAGTCTTGAAGAAAAAGTACATCGAGTTTAGACGAGCATGTCCATCATGAGGGTAAGAAAATGAATAGAGCTAATGTAGATACTTTTGAAAAAATATCTGGTCAATTGTTGAGTATATATGAAGAAATATCATTACTATCAAAAAAAAGCCCGAATGATGCGGTGAATAAATTTAAGCTAAAGTTCGTAAACAAACTTTTATCACAGAGTAATGACTATCTGGGTGAAATGTATAAGCCGTTCGACGATTTTGATAGCTTTGATGAAGACGATATACCACAAAACAGTGACGTTGTTTTTATACTTTCTCAATATCTGCAATGTTTTGAGAAGCAAAGGTCTGATAATGTTGTTATTAGAAACGGAAATTGGTTTTGGCGAGTTATAGGTGAAGCAACTGATAAGGTAGATGAAGATGGTATGGTATTAATTCGTACCGTAAAGCCAAAAAAACTTAAGGATTAAAAGTGAAAAGTGATAAATTCTATACAACACAAGAGAAGGCCCAAACGCATGATACTACGACTCCTTTGCTAAGAGCGATGTATTCTGAATTTAAAGAAATCTCCAAGAAGAAACCTGATTCGGCTGTTAGTAAAGGAAAAATAAAAATAGTCAACCGCTTGCTTGAAAAAGTTAAAACAGTTTTGTCTGATGAGGAGTCGATTACCTTTTTAGATCTCTTGGATGAAGATGATGTGCCACAAGCAAGTGATGTAACATTGATACTTTCACAATACGTTGCAGCGATGGATGCATTTCATGGAAAATATTATGGTTGGGATGGTTCAGAACATAATTGGTTTATTGAATGATCAGTAATCCCCAATAAAAATGTGTTTTTGGACTTTTTTAGCTGTAAATGTGGCGCTAATATCCGTTTTTCGCTCTTAGTTATCAATCATATTTATTGACTTTTTTAATAAGT
>OMBQ01001252.1_pt1 | contig 21905 bp, 19 predicted proteins | sample 1674311 | NCBI WGS metagenome assembly OMBQ01 (sample SAMEA103958160, study PRJEB25191) | human gut metagenome | biome: human-associated habitat [ENVO:00009003]; feature: intestine environment [ENVO:2100002]; material: feces | place: Germany | collected 2013/2015 | reverse complement strand
CCACCAGCACCGGCATCATCACCTTGGAAACGCGCTCCACGCCGTTGCGCACACCCGCAAAGATGATGCCCAGCGTGATAAAGGTGAACAGCAGGAACGCGATCTCGGCCAGCAGACCGTTGGAGATGAAGCCGGAGAAATACCCGTCCGATGCCAGCGCGCTGCCGTGGCCGGTGAGATACTGGGCCAGATAGTGGATGACCCATCCGCCGATGACCGAATAATAGGGAACGATCAGGATGGGGATGACGGCGTTGATCCAGCCGCCGAACGCCAGCCCCTTCCCCTTGCCAAAATGGCTGTAAGCGCCCACCGGGCTTTTGCGGGTCATCCGGCCCAGCGCCGTTTCAGCAATGATCATGGTGTAGCCAAAGGTGACAGCCAGCAGGATGTAGATGAGCAGAAAAATGCCGCCGCCGTATTTTGCGGCCAGATACGGGAAGCGCCAGATGTTTCCCAACCCGACCGACGCACCGGCGGCGGACAGCACGAATCCGAGTTTGCCGGAAAACGCACTGCGCTTGTGTTGAGTTTCCATGTTCTTTTCCTCTTTTCCAGTTGATAAAATTAAGTGTAACATAGAGAAAACAGGATTTCAACGAATCGCAGGCGTTTCACCGGTGGAGAGATTTCAGGCGGAAGATGAAGAAAAGTGAATCACTTTCGGGTAAAGGGCTCCATACCGTGCTCCTCGGGGGCGTAGTATTCCATCAGGGAAATGTAGTTTTCCGGGTGGTGGCAGAACGCCGCGCGCAGAACACTGTCCAGCTCGCCCCGGGCGGTGAGCAGACGGATGATGTACTGGGCCACCATCTGCACCACATCGGTCTCGATGCCGTAGCACAGGCCGACCGCCAGCACCGGGATAAGGATCTGTCGGGCCAGCAGGGGCACGTTCTGGCCGTACCGCTCAAGGATGGGGCGGCTCATGGTGGAGGCGGCCCAGACGCTGCCAACGATCTGCCAGTAATCGATCTCTTTCATGTGGGAAAGGCTCTGCAGCCGCTCCACGATCTCACCGTCGCTGAGAATGTAGCCATCGACCACCTCTTTTTCGGAGCGGAGAAAGGCACACTGGATCATGTCCATGATGGCGGCTTCGTATTTCTGGTGGAAATTTTCCCGGGAAACGCAGAACTTGGCCACGATGTTGATGAGGGCACTGGTGTCCTCGGCGGTGGCAAGGCTGCTGATCACCAGCGGCGTGGGGCCGAATTCCGCCCCCAGTGCGTCCAGGTCGGCCAGCTCTTCGGCATTCCGGGTGGCGGGCAGAAAGCGGTCGCAGCCGTTGCGGTGGTAGCCCCAGGCAGCGGGCAGCACCCGGGCCACCGCGTCGCCGCTGGAAATGATGCTGAAGATGTTGCTCTCGGGCCAGTTTTCCAGCAGGGTGCCGTCCGGGGCGTGATTGGCATCGAAATCCTGCTGCAGGTCAGGTCGGTCGGCGGCAGTCAGGGCTGCAGGCACCGCAAAGCCGTAGGCATAGATGCTCTCCCGCCCCAGCTGGGGGAGCTCCCGGGCGATCTTTGCCGCCAGCAGATTTGCAATGATGGAACCGCGGCTGTAGCCGCCCAGCCAGAGCTTGAAGGCACCGCCCTGCCCTGCCCGGGCCAGATAGGCTTTGAGGGACGCAAACACCGCTGCCACAGGCGTGACAAAGCCGGTGTGCGCGCTGGTATCACCTGTGTGGAAGTTGCTGGCCCACTCGCCGCCGTAGCCGCCGCCCCGCAGGACAAGCGCCACAAGGGTGGTACGCTGGCCGTTCAGGGTCAGGGTCTTGCGGGCCAGCGAGTAGCCCACAAAGTCTCCGGCCCGGCCGGTGTCGAGGTCGTAATTGTAGAACAGCGCGTCCTCAAAGCCCAGGGTCTCGTAGGCGGCGGCAATGTGGGCTTCCCGCCCCACAGAGCCGTTGACCCAGTATTCCGCATCGCTGGCCACGGTGTTGGCCGCAGCACAGACCAGACCCAGCGTTGCCAGCGCCAGCTGGTGGTCATATTGGGTGGCCGGGTGGGTGAAAAAGCTGTCGGAATAATAGAACGCGTGGGTCAGGTCACAGCCGCTCAGGTCGCTGCGGATGCCGATGGTGTAGCGGCCATCCGGCACTGCATGGCCCACGGAGCTCTGCCCGGCGGCCTGGACCATCAGCCCGGGCAGCAGAGTGCTGCCGGCCGCAAACCCCAGCACCTTGCAAAAACTTCTTCGATCCATAATTTTTCCCCTCAAAAACCAGAATGGATTTTTTCTTAGTATACCGTATCCCGGGCGGGGATACAATCCAAATTTTTCCGGGCGGCAAAAAACGGGCCGGTGTTGCGCACACCGGCCCGTTATGTTACACTGTTGTTCAGTCCAGATCCTTGCAGCACTCCACGATGTGGTGGAACATCTGCTCCACGGCGGGAGCCATGGCGGTGGGGCGCTGGACGGCCAGACCCACCACGCGGTCCTCTTCGGGCTCGATGGGGTAGATCTTGACCGCTGCCGTGCAGTTGCGCAGCAGCATCCGGGGCATGATGGAAATACCCAGGCCTGCCTCGACCATGGCGATGTTCGACTGGTCGTCGATGACATGGCAGCGGCGCTCCGTTGAGAGGGAATACTTCTTGAGGAACTGACGCATCTCCGCGTCGGTGGCATCCCACTGCACCACAAAGTTCTGCGCGTTCATCAGGGCGGGGGTCATCACGCCGTTGGGCGGCTCGGGCCAGTCCATGGGGGTGATGCAGAGCAGCGGCTCGTGGAACAGCTCGGTCAGAACAAACTCCTCCCGGCAGTTGTTGGAGAGGAAGGCAATGTCCACCTGACCGGTGCGCAGCCACTCCTTGACATCGTCGTAGGTGCCCTGATAGACCTCGACTTCGATCTGGGGGTAGTGGGCCATAAAGCCCTTGAGGATGCTGGGCAGCAGCCCGGAGCAGATCGAGTTGAAAGCACCCAGCTTGACCTTGCCCTTTTCCAGGCCGTTCAGGCGGGCAATGCTCTGCTGCAGGGCCTCGTCGCTGTTCAGCACCGCACGGATGGAGGGGTACAGCGAAGCGCCGTAGCTGGTCATGGTAACGCCGTTTTTGCCGCGATTGAATAAGGTAAAGCCCAGCTCGGCCTCCATCACGGCGATGGCGTGGCTGATGGCCGAGGGGGTCAGATGCAGCTGCTGAGCCGCTTTGTTAAAGCTGCCCTGCCGTGCAACTGCGTCGAAAATCTCATAAGAAAACAGCGTCATTCCCAATGCCTCCTTCCGGTCTGATCTGGTTCGGAGACGCTCGATCCTCTGTGAATCTTTTTCATCTTTGGTTTGAGATAGTTCAATTATCTTCTTGATTTTACTATCCTGCGCCCGTCCTGTCAAGCATTTTGGGCGGATTTGTGCACGCTCTATGCAGATTTTGCCGCAGCAGACGGAGGAAATGCCACCTTTCCTCCGTTATAGTTCTTATAACGATTTTTTACAAACTGACCGAGGTGTTTTTTTATGACCGCACTTTCCCCGCGTTGCAGTTTCAGCGGCACCGCCCTTAAAACCATTGCCTGCATCACCATGCTGGTGGACCACATCGGCGCGTCCTGCATCGAGGCAGGTATCCTTACGCCCGGGCTGGACAGCGGCACCCTCTCGCGGGACACCCTTTCCGCCTATCCGCTGTACCGGCTGGACAGGGTGCTGCGCTTCACCGGGCGGCTGGCCTTTCCTATCTTCTGTTTCCTGCTGGTGGAGGGCTTTGTACATACCCGCGATGTGAAAAAATACGTCCGGAGGCTGTTCCTGTTTGCCCTCATCAGTGAGGTGCCCTTTGACCTTGCATTTTTCCGCACGCCCTTTGCACTGGACCATCAGAATGTTTACTGGACGCTGGCGCTGGGCGTGCTGGCCATGGCAGGCCTGAAGCATTATGAAAAGCCGGACGGCTCTGCCAGCTGGAAAGGGCTCTTGTGTGCGGCAGGCTGCACGCTTGCGGCGCTTCTGGCTTGTACGGACTACAACGGCATCGGTGTGCTCATCATCTGTGCGCTGTACCTGACCCGTGGCGACCGCAAGCGGCAGTGCATCGTGGGAGCCGTGCTGTTTGCCTGGGAGCTCACCGCCCCGCTGGCCTTTGTGCTGGTCTGGTTCTACAACGGGCAGCGGGGCGCGTGCAGTCCGCTGCAAAAGAAGGCCTTTTACTGGTTCTACCCGGTGCACCTGAGCGTGCTGGCTGCGGTGACGAATCTTCTGCTGTAAAAAAGCAAAACGCGCTTTTCGGAAGGCCCCGGAAAGCGCGTTTTGTGTAAAAATCTGTTCAAGCCATGTGCAGCTGCTCTTTCAGTGCCTGCTGAAGGACGCAGGAAAAATTGATCCCCTGTGCCATGGCGGCATCGTTCAGCCAAGCAGGGATGGAAAGCGTCTTTTTGACAGATCTCTCGAAGTGCTGTTTTGCATATTCTGCCACGTCAACAGAAACAACATTGACAAATGCTTCAGGAACAGGCTCGTCGGGAGCAAGTGCTCGAGACACAGCGATTGGGTCGATGGAACCCGGACGAGACGGTGTGGGAATCGTTTCGCCATCCCGCTTGCAGGTGTAGAGATAGCCTGCAAGGCAGTCCACTGCCATCTCCATGGCTTCCTCAAAGGTATCACCCTGTGTTGCAAGGTTGTTCAAATCAGGAAAAACGACAGAATAACCTTCTGCCTCTTTATAAAAACAAGCCGGATACATGGATAACATCCTTCATCCCTCCTGTATGATGATATGGCATTATTTGAGCCCTGCCTGCTTTCGGATGGAAAGCTCTGTGCGGCGGTCAAGTTCTTTTCCCTTGTGAAAAGGAATCGTGACCTTGCCGGGTTTTGTGGGATGGACATACTGACGGTGGGAACCGACCTGTTCCTTGAAGACCCAGCCATCGGCAAGAATCAGCTTTTCCATTTCACGCGGTTTTGGCGGCACAAGCTTCACATCCTCTCAAGAGAAGTATACCATATTATACGTATTGTGTAAATACGTATTGAAAGATATGATGAGAACAAAATGGAAAAAGCCCGGTGATTTCAAAGAATCATCGAGCTTTTTCTTGGCGGAGTAGGAGGGATTTGAACCCTCGCGCCGTTGTTTAGACGACCTACGCCCTTAGCAGGGGCGCCTCTTCGGCCTCTTGAGTACTACTCCAGAGCAAAGTGCATTACACTTATTCAATAAAAAATGGCGGAGAGAGTGGGATTCGAACCCACGGTACGTTGCCGTACGGCAGTTTTCAAGACTGCTTCCTTAAACCACTCGGACATCTCTCCTCGTGGGCACCCGCACACGCCGTACCGAATGCCTATTTAGTTTACCAGATTTCAGCGGCGCTGTCAAGCCCAAAATCAAAATTTCCGCTCATTGTGCGCATTTTTGTGCGGAACGACAACTTTTCTTCGAGAAAAAGCGGGATTCCCTCTTTACTGAAACATCCTTTTGTTGTATAATAAATACAGATAAAACCTTACCGGACCCGGTACAAGCAGAGGAGTGTTGAACAATGTCGTTTCCGGAGCTGTTACGGCAATGCCGAAAGCAAAAGCACATGAGCCAGGCGGAGCTTGCTTCCCTGTTGGGCGTGACTCAGCAGGCCGTGGGAAAATGGGAGAGCGGAAAGAGCTCCCCGGACCCCACCACCGTGGCAAAGCTGGCGGAGATCCTGGACACGACCGCGGACTATCTGTTGGGTCTGTTCGACCCCACCGCGGAGGGCCAGACCGAAGAGCGCTTCTTCGGCAGCTATGTGTACAGCCTGATCCCTGTCATCGGCACGGTCAAGGCGGGCTACGGCGCGCTGGCCTATGAGGAAGACTACGGCAAGGAGTATGCCCGGGTCAAGGACCCTTCCAGCTACTTCTATCTCGTTGTGCGCGGCGACAGCATGGAACCCCGCATCCACGATGGTGACCTTGCCCTGGTGCACCGTCAGGACACGCTGGAAAACGGCGACCTGGGCGTGCTGATCTACGGTGACGAGGGCGAGGGTACCCTCAAGCGCTACCTCCAGCGCGGCAACTGCGTGGTGCTGCAGCCCTTCAACCCGGCCTATAAGGAAATGGTCATCAAGGGCGAGGAGCTCAATCACCTGCACATTGCAGGCCGTGTTGTAGAAACCAAGGCGAAGTGGTAAAACGACCCACCAGCGCCTGAAAAAGAAAAGCCATCCTGTATGGCTTTCTTTTTTATACCCATTTTTCGGAGGTGCCCCATGGAACAGAGCCTGATGGATAAGCTGACGATCCTGGCGGACAGCGCAAAATATGATGTGGCCTGTACCTCCAGCGGCGCTTCCCGGGCAGCAGGAGCGGGCGGGGTCGGCAGCTGTTACGCCCCGGGCTGCTGCCATGCTTTTACTGCCGATGGCCGCTGTGTCAGCCTGCTGAAAGTGCTGATGACCAACTGCTGCTCCTTTGATTGCAGCTACTGCGTCAACCGCAAGTCCAACGATGTGCCCCGGGCCACCTTCACCCCCCGGGAGCTGGCCGAGCTGACCATTGAATTCTACCGCCGCAACTACATCGAGGGTCTGTTCCTTTCCAGTGCCGTGCTGGTGAGCCCGGATTATACCACCGAGCGGATGCTGGCGGTTCTGCGCCTGCTGCGGGGGGAGTACCGTTTCGGCGGCTACATCCACGCCAAGGCCATTCCCGGCACCAGCCCGGAGCTGCTGGAGCAGCTGGGCTTTCTGGCCGACCGCCTGAGCGTGAACATTGAGCTGCCCAGTGAGCGCAGCCTGAACCTGCTGGCTCCGGACAAAGGGCGGCACTCCATTTTCCGGCCCATGAAGCAGATCGCGGTGGAGGGGGCCGCCAACCGGGAAGAGGTGGCGCTCTACCGCAAGGCCCCCAGATTTGCCCCGGCGGGCCAGAGCACCCAGATGATCGTGGGTGCTTCCCCGGAAACGGATTATCACATTCTGCAATTAACGGAAGGATTATACAATAAGTATCACCTGAAACGGGTGTTTTACTCCGCCTACATCCCTGTGACCGAGGACACCCGCCTGCCCGCGCTGGATACCAAGCCGCCGCTGCTGCGAGAGCATCGGCTCTATCAGGCAGACTGGCTGCTCCGCTTTTACGAGTTCAAGGCAGAGGAACTTCTGGACAGGGACAACCCCAACTTCAACCCCTATCTGGACCCCAAGTGCAACTGGGCGGTGCAGCATTACGGGCTGTTCCCGGTGGACGTGAACCGCGCCCCCTTTGAGATGCTGCTGCGGGTGCCGGGCATCGGCCCCAAGAGCGCCCGGCGCATCTGGCACGCCCGCAAACAGGCCGCGCTGGGGCTGGACGAGCTCAAGCGGATGGGCGTGGTGCTCAAGCGGGCGCAGTATTTCATCACCTGCCGGGGCTTTGCGGGGGCGCACCCGGGCCGCGGCAGCGCCGGGCGGGAGCGCATCACCCGGGCGCTCATCGACCCCAACGTATTCAGCGGCGGGGTGGAGCAGCTGAGCATGTTCAGCCCGCCCGCCGTGGATCGGCTGGTGGAGCAGGGCGTGCCGCCCCGCACAGCCCAGAAAATGGTGCGGGAGGAGGCAGTGCAATGTCTGGCCAGAGCCCTGTAAGCCCCACCCGGAAGCTCCACGATGCCGACGTGGTCTACCTCTATGATGGCAGCTTCGAGGGCTTTCTCTGCTGTGTGTTTGAGAGCTTTGCCCAGCATGAGCTGCCCTTTGCGGTCTGGACCCCGGAGCGGGAGACGGCTACCCTCTACTCTGTGAAGGAGATCTCCACTGACCGCGCAACGGCCCGGCGGGTCTTTGCCAGCTTCCGCGCCAAGCTGGGCGAAGAGACGGAATCCCTCGTCACCCGGGATTTTCTCTCGGGCTGGGAGGATAAGGAGCTGCGGCTCATCCGATTTCTGCATCTGGCCTTTGCGCTGGGGCCAGGCACCGTCAAGCGGCGGGGCCACCCGGAGGTGGCTCCGCTCTACCAGATGAAGCAGAGCCTGGACTGGGAAGTGGACAAGTTTCAGGGCTTTGTCCGTTTTCAGGAGCACGATGGGATGCTGGGTGCAGTCATCCACCCCAAAAACTATATTCTGCCCCTCCTGCGTGGGCATTTCTGCGCCCGCTTCCCGGAGGAGAACTTCCTGATCTATGATGCTGTCCATCAGGCGGTGCTGCTGTACCAGAACCACAAGGCTCAGCTGCTGGAGCTGGCCGAACCCCTCACCCTGCCCCCACCTGATGAAAAGGAGCAGCAGTTTCAGGAGCTCTGGCGGCAGTTCTACAAAACGCTGGAGATCAAGGCCCGCCACAACGAAAAGGGCCGTATGACCCACTGCCCCAAACGATTCTGGGCAGATATGACCGAAATGAAAGAGGAATTGAAATGAAAACGGAAACAAAGACCGGACGCTGGAAATATGCGGCCATCGTGCTAATTGTGACCCTGCTGGTGGGGCTGTCCTGGAGTTATGTAAAAAATGGGCCGAAGGGCGAAATCTATCTTTACGGAGAAGAACACAGCAAGCAGAGCATTCTCGACAAGGAACTTTCCATCTGGGGCGAGTATTACGAAAAAGGAATGCGGGATCTGTTTGTGGAATTCCCGTATACAGATGCACAATTTCTGAACCTGTGGATGCAGGCCGACGATGATGAATTGCTGGATCTGCAGTTCAAGGACTGGGGAGGCACAGAAGGCGGCACCGAGGTCGAGAAGAATTTTCTGAAACAGATCAAGGAGCAGTATCCTGAGACCGTGTTCCACGGCACCGACGTGGGCCATACCTGGGAAAGCACCGGGCCGCGGTATCTGGCCTATCTGGAAGCCAATGGGCAGAAGGACAGCGAAGAGTACCGGCGTGCGCAGGAAAACATGGAACAGGGCAAACGGTACTATGAGATCGAGGCGACGGATGAAGCTTCTTCGGTCCGATACCGGGAGGATCGGATGGTGGAGAACTTCCGGCGCAGCTATCAGGAGCTGGAAGCGGTACGCCGCACCGATATCATGGGTATCTATGGAAGTACACATGTTGTGGAGTCGGAGTATCGGAACTCGGATTTTCGCATGGCAAAACAGTTGAGCGAGAACTATGGGGAACATCTCCATACCAAAGATCTGACGCAGGAACCGGAACGGATCGACGCGCTGGAAGTCAACGGAAAGACCTACACAGCATCCTATTTCGGTGAGCAGGATATTTCGATGGTAAAGGGCTACAAGACCCGAAAGTTCTGGCGGTTGGAAGACGCATACGAGGACTTCAAGAATCGGCCGACACCCCGTGAGATTCTGCCAGCCGACAACTACCCTGTAAAAATCCAGGCTGGGCAGGTGTTTGCTGTGGAGTACCTGATGTCCGACGGCTCGACCGAGTGGAAGTATTATATCTCGGACGGCACAGTACAGAACGGCCAACTCATCACAAAGCGGATGAAGATGGAATAAGCAGGCTCCCGGCCCCGGAACTTTGACGAATTTACAAAAAGGTTGCATCTGCGTGGTTGAAACCCGCAAAACCTATGGTATACTATAAGGGATATCCGGGCAGGCATTTCTGCCCCACACACCCCCGCTGCGGGGTCAACACAAAAGGAGTATTGTAGCGTTATGGTTCGCATTACTATGGAAGACGGCGGCATCATCGACATCGAGCTGAACGAGGAAGTTGCCCCCATCACCTGTGAGAATTTCAAAAAGCTGGTCAAGGAGGGCTTTTATAACGGCCTGACCTTCCACCGTGTCATCCCCGGCTTTATGATCCAGGGCGGCTGCCCGCTGGGCAACGGCACCGGCGGCCCGGGCTGGAACATCAAGGGCGAGTTCGCTGCAAACGGTGTGAACAACCCCATCAAGCACACCCGCGGCGTGATCAGCATGGCCCGCAGCATGAACCCCAACAGCGCCGGCAGCCAGTTCTTCATCATGCACAAGGACGCTCCCCATCTGGACGGCCAGTATGCCGCTTTCGGCAAGGTCGTTGCCGGAATGGAGGTCGTGGATAAGATCGCTTCCGTCCGCACTGACTGGAACGATAAGCCCACCACCCCCGTCAAGATGAAGACCGTTGAGCTCATCGAGGGCTGATCTTCTGCGCTTCTGTCCCACATCGTCTGCCCGTGAAGTGCCCCGTCAAGTAGACAAAAAAATAATATAAGATTTTTGTTCGCCGTTTCCACAAGGGAACGGCGAATTTTTTGTGCAAATCGGCGTTAGGCCGCTCGATTCATGGCACGGACGTGAGCTTGCAGCGTCCAACACGGGACATTTTTTTGATATTTTACTTCCGCTGTATGGTGATTGTTCCTGCTTGACATGAAAATACCCCCAGAGTACGCAGAGTTTTCTTTTTACTCTGTCTACTCTAGGGGCAGCATATCATGTTGAGGATACAGGCCGGGGGCTTTCCATCTATGCGTCAGAAAGAGATGAGAGGCTTACTTTTTTTCGCCCTTGGGCAGCAGACCGGCGCGCTCCAGAGCCGGGCGCAGGGCCAGATACAGGATGACCACGCAGATGGTGGAGGCTACGCTGTTGACAAAGGTGACACCACCGGCGATCTTGGACAGGGCCTGTGCCACGGTGTACTCCTGGCCAAAAATGTAAATGTTGCGGAAATAGCCCAGGAACGGGTCGGTGATGACGTTCAGCAGCAGGCCGGAGCCGCCTGCCACGATGACCTTGAGCAGGTAGCCCTTGCTGTGGCGGTCAAGATCGCGCAGCTTGAACACCTTGTGGGCCACGGCACCGCAGGTGATGCCGATGATGAACTTCAGCACAAAGGTGGTCACGGCATAGCCCGGGTCACCGGCCAGGATATCGGCCAGAGCCAGGCCGATCGCACCGGCCAGGCCGCCGGAAACGCCGTCCAGCAGCAGGGCGGTCAGGGCGGTGAAGGTGTTGCCCAGATGGAACGAGGAGCCGCCGTAGAACGGCACACGGAAGAACAGGTATGCCACCAGGCTCAGCGCGGCCATAACGCCGGTCAGGGCCAGCTCCTTGGTGGTAAAGGTGCGCTTGTACAGCACACTGCCGAACAGGATGACGACGATCACCACAGCCAGCAGCAGCCACATTGCAGTTGTAGACATGATTTTTCCCTCCAAATTTTTTCGGGGCGAAACCCCTCCATCCTGTTTTGCAGGATCGTTCGCCCGTTTCAAAGCCACTTACCCATAAAACTACTTGACATTTGGGTGTGTGGTTGGTATGCTCCTATTATACGCGAAACTGGCACCATGAAAATACCCAGAATAAAGTTTTTTTATGGGGTCAGTTTGGCAAAGCACCCAAAAAGGGGAGAGGTCTTATGTTTCATCTGACAACTGCACTGGATGCCGCCAGCGGGGTGCCGCTGTACGAGCAGCTCTATGAGAGCCTTGCCGCCGAGATGCGCAGCGGGGCCATTCCGGCGGGCACCCGGATGCCCGGCAAGCGGCGGCTGGCGGCAGAGCTGTCGGTGTCTGTCAACACGGTGGACGCGGCATATCAGATCCTGGCGACCGAGGGCTACATGGAGCCGCGGGAGCGCAGCGGCTTTTATGTACAGGAATATCTTGCCCTGCCCACCCGGCCCGAGGAAGTGCCGCCCCCGGTATCTGCCGCTCCGCAGCCGGAAGCGGCTGAGCCGCCCGTCCGGTTCGATCTGTCCACCCGGGGCGTGGACCCGGGGCTGTTCCCGTTCCGCACCTGGGCCCGGCTGCAGAAAGAGCTGCTCTATTCCTCGCCCCAGCTGCTGACCCATGGCGATGCGCAGGGGGATGTGGAGCTGCGGCAGGCGCTGGCGGATTATCTGGAGGAATACCGGGGCGTGCGGTGCACCGCCGAGCAGGTGGTGGTGGGTGCCGGTATGGAGTATCTGCTGAGCCTGCTGGCCCCGCTCCTGCCCGGCAAAACGGCGGTGGAAAACCCCGGCTACCAGCGCGCGAAGCAGGTGCTGGAAAACAACGGCGTGGCGTGCTGCTGCCTGCCTGTGGATGCGGACGGCCTTTCTGTTGAGGCATTGTCCGGCTCGGGCGCGGCGGTGTGCTATGTCACGCCCAGCCACCAGTTCCCCACGGGTGTGACCATGCCGGCGGGCCGCCGCACGGAGCTGCTCCACTGGGCATCCCGCTGCCCGGGCCAGCGGTATATCATAGAGGACGATTACGATTCGGAGTTCCGTTTTGATACCCGCCCCCTGCCCAGCCTGCAGGGCATGGCCGGGGCCGACGGCCCGGTGGTCTACCTTTCCACCTGCTCCCGCAGTCTGGCCCCCGGCATCCGCATCGCCTACATGGTGCTGCCCCGGCAGCTGCTGCCCGCCTGGCGGGCAAAGTACCGGATCTATTCCTGCACCGTCAGCCGGTTTGAGCAGCAGACCCTGGCCCGCTTCATCCGCGAGGGCTACTTTACCCGGCATCTTGCCCGGGAGCGCGTGGCCTACAAGGCCCGGCGGGATGCTCTGGCTGCCTCTCTGCGCGCTGCTTTTGCGCCGGACGAGCTGACCCTGACCGGCCTGCATACCGGCTTGCATCTGTTGGCAAGGCTGAAAAATGCCCCGCCGGATGCCGCCCTTCACGCCGCCGCAAAGGCGCAGGGCGTGGCCCTGAGCCTGCTGAGCGATTATGACCTGACCGGCGGGGAACAGGACTTTTCCGGTACGTTTGTGCTGGGTTATGGCTCCCTGAGCGAGGCATCATTCCCCGAGGCGGGCGAAACGCTGAGGAAGGTCTGCACCGCCGCCCGGGAAGCATCTGTGACCGTGTAAGTGCCCGCTTTTGCATCCCACGCCCCGGGCAGGGCTTCGGCGTGGGGGAGAGCGCTGTTGTTGGCCAGAAACTCCAGGACCGTGCCCAGCAGGGTATAATCCTGTGCTGCAAAGTCGGTAAGCAGGGCTGCGCTGCTGGCCCGCAGGGCATCCGGCAGGGTGGCGGGCAGCAGGGCGAGGTCCTGCCGGAAAAAGGCTTCCCACACTGCCGCCCGGACAGCGGCCCGGCGGGCAGGCGGCAGGGTGCCGTCCGCATCCCAGCCGGAGAGCAGAGCGTGGGCCTCCTTGGCCGAAATGCTCTGCACGGCGGCGGAAAGCCCGGTTTCGGCCAGCTCATCGGCAGTCAGTGCCCCCGAAAACCCCACCCGCACCGGCCCGTAACGGGAAGCGGTCTTTTCCAGCACGGCGGGGGACAGCGCCAGATAAAACATATCCTCCGGCAGGCCCAGCACCTCCAGAAGCGCCTGACGGCACCGGGCGGGCCCCGCCGCTCCGTAGCAGTGGGCAAGGCTGGCAGTCTCTCCGTTGAAGGGAACCGTCAGCTCCCCCGGCACGGCCAGCAGGTTCAGACTGTTCTGGGCGGCGTTCAGGTAGACCAGCAAAAAGCCCGGCTGCTCTCCGGCGGTGCAGAGAAGCAGGGTCATCCGGTGCTCGGCCCGGGGCAGCTGGATGGGCACCCCGCTCTGGGGCTGGGCGGTCTGGATGCGGGTGCGCACCATCTGCCGGGTGAGCAGGACTGTGCCGCCAACCAGCGGCAGCAGCACCAGAAGTGCCGCCCCCAAAGCCGCCCAGAAGGGCCTCCAACCGTTCTTGTGCATCCCGTGTTCCTCCGTTCTGTTTTGGAACAGGGTGGGCCGGGATGTGCTTTTTTATACAGAAACCGCTGCCCGGGCATGAAAACGCCTCCTGTGCCATACAGTAGAGCACAGGGGGCGTTTGTGTATGTGGGAGAGCTTGGCGCGGGTGAATGCGGTGGTCGGCGGTGTGGTATGGGGGCCGGTGGGGCTGGCACTGCTGTTTGGCACCGGCTGTCTGCTGACAGTGCGCACCGGTTTTTTCCAGCTGCGGTATTTCGGGTACTGGATGCGCCACACCATCGGAGCCATCTTCCTGGACCGGAATGTGACCGCCCACACGGACGATGAAGCCATCAGCCAGTTTCAGAGCCTCTGCACGGCACTGGCGGCGACCATCGGCACCGGCAACATCGTGGGTGTGGCGGCAGCCATTCTGGCGGGCGGGCCGGGGGCTGTGTTCTGGATGTGGGTCATGGCCCTGCTGGGGATGATGACCAGCTATGCCGAGAACGTGCTGGGCATCTGCTACCGCCGCCGGGATGCCGCCGGAAGATGGTGCGGCGGGCCCATGTACTATCTGGCCGAGGGGCTGGGCGGCGGCTTTGGCCGGGCACTGGCGGTGCTGTTTGCCTGCTTTTGCGTGCTGGCCAGCTTCGGCATGGGGAATATGAGCCAGATCAACTCCATTGCGGGCAATCTGCAGGCGGTGTTCCGGGTGCCGCCGGTGGCAACGGGCATCGTACTGGCCCTGCTCACCGGGCGGGTCATACTGGGCGGGCTGGAGCGGGTGGCCGCAGTCACGGAGGCCATCGTCCCGCTCATGGCCCTGTTCTACCTGTTCGGGGCGCTGACCGTGGTCTGTGTCCATTGGGCGGCTGTCCCGGCGGCATTCGCGGCCATCTTCCGGGGAGCGTTTGGCTTGCAGGCCGCCGGGGGCGGGGTGCTGGGTTACGGCATGGCCCGGGCCATCAGCTGGGGATTCAAGCGGGGAGCCTTTTCCAACGAGGCAGGACTGGGCGCGTCGGTGCTGGTGCACTGCGCGGCCAACGTGGAGGAGCCTGTCCAGCAGGGAATGTGGGGCATATTCGAGGTGTTTGCAGATACCATGGTGGTCTGCACCCTCACGGCCCTTGTGGTGCTCACCAGCGGCCTTGTGAATCTGGACACCGGTGCGGCCCTGACCGGCGTGGAGGGCTCCGCACTGGTGGGGCAGGCCTTTTCCACGGTGTTCGGGGCGTTCGGGCCGCAGTTCATCGCGGTGTCGGTCCTGCTGTTTGCCTATTCCACTACGCTGGGGTGGAGCCATTACGGCACCCGGGCAGTGGTGTATCTGCTGGGGGAGCGTGCCGCTGCAGGATATAAACTGGTGTTTGCGGCCATGGTGCTGGTGGGTGCTGTGATGAAGCTGGATCTGGCCTGGGCGCTCTCCGATACCTTCAACGGCCTGATGATGCTGCCCAATCTTGTGGGCGTAGTGGGGCTTTCGGGAGTGGTGGTCCGGGAGACACAAGCGTATCTGAAACGAAAATGACCCTCTCCGTCCCTGCAGTCTGTCTGTCAGATGCGGGATGGAGAGGGTCATTCTTTATCGCTTCTTTTTATTCGGCTTCGGGGCAGGCCGCTTCAGGCTCCGCACCGCGTCACGCCCGGCGGCGATGCCGCTGCCAAAGGCCCAGTGCAGGTTGAAGCCGCCGCAGCTGCCGGCGCAGTCCAGCGTTTCACCCACAAAGTAAAGGCCGGGGCAGCCCTTGAACTGGAAGCTGGGGGTCACTTCGGTCAGGCTCAGGCCGCCGCCGGTGGTCTGGGCCTGCTTCCAGCCGCAGGGGGTCAGGCCCTCAAACAGCCAGTGCTTGGCCGCGTTGGCCAGCACCTGCCAGGCGGCATCCGGCAGGGTGTCCACCGGTTTTTCAGGCAGCTTTGCCGCTGCCCACAGGGCGCGGCCCAGCTTGGGATTGAGCAGACCTGTCCAGAAATCCGCAGGTGCCTTGCCCGGCAGCAAGGGCACCCGGGCCGCAAACAGGGCGGTCAGGGCAGTTTCGTCCAGCGCGGGGAAGAGGTCCAGCTCAACGGCCGGGCGCTTTGGCCCCCGCCCCGGGGCCAGATGGCCGGACAGCTGCATGATGCAGATGCCCGAAAGCCCGTAGTCCGTGAACTGCACCTCGCCGTTTTCCACAGCCACGGTGCAGTGGCGGTCGAGGTCCAGCAGGGTGGCAGCGGCCTTGGCCCGGATGCCGGCCAGAGACCGGTTGGGCTTTGCTGTCTGCAGGGCGGTCAGGCAGGGGTACAGCGGCTCCAGCTTTCCGCCGCACTGGGCGGCGAATCGGGTGCCGAAGCCGTCGGTGCCGAACTGCGGCCCGGCATTGCCGCCCATGGCGCAGATGACGGCATCGGCCCGCAGGGTCTGGTCCTGACCCTCGGCATCCTCGCACAGGATGGTGTAGCCGCTGCGGTTCTGGCTCAGGGTCTGCACAGTGCAGCCGGTACGCACCTCCACGCCCAGCCGGGCAAGGTGGCCTTCCAGCAGGGCCAGCACGTCTGCGGCCTGGTTGGAGTAGGGGTACACCCGCCCGGCCTCATCGGTGCGGGTGTACAGGCCCAGCGCCGCGAACCATTCCAGCGGTGCGGCGGCATCCACCGTGGCCAGCAGGGGCCGCAGGGCGGCGGGGTCAGCGGTGAAATACTGCTCCGGTGCAATGCCGGTGTTGTCCAGATTGCAGCGGCCGTTGCCGGTGGCCAACAGCTTTTTGCCGCACCTGGGGTTGCGGTCCAGCACCGTCACCCGCACTGCCCCTGCCGGGGCAGACTGGGCGGCGGCCAATGCGGCGGCAAGGCCCGCTGCACCGCCGCCCAATATCACGATCTGCTGCATAAGAGCACCCCCTCAGAAATCCATACATTTTATTATAACATACACAGCAGCAAAAGGATAGAAGAATGCCCCAAATTTGCAGCGAATAATCTTTGGCGAAAGCCTTGACAGAAAAAGCAGAATTTGGTAGTGTTGATTCGACGGAATTGCGTGGTTTCGCAGGCTGTGGAAATGCGGCCGGAAAAGGGCAGAGAGTTGGGACTCTGCTGAGGAGAAGCTGAATATGTGGAAGAAAAAAGAAAGATGGACGGTAGCTGCGCTGCTGCTGGCGATGGTCGTGGTGACAGGTCTGTGCTGGTACATCCTGTACATCCGGCAGCAGTTCTATGACGAAGGCACCCGCAACCTGCTGGAGACCTATGAGCAGGTGGATAAGTCGTTTACCATCTTCAGCCGGAGCAACTGGAACATGCTGAACGAGTGGGGCAAGAGTCTGCAGGCTGCCAATGAGGAGGGCCTGGCGGAGGAACGCCTGCGCAGCTATGAGGCCGAGCGGGAGATCTGGCGGTACAGCAGCGTGTATCTGTTCAATGAAAACTGCGAATATTGGAGCATCCGGGGCAAGCATGAAAAAGTGGATCACCTCTGGACGGCCTTTGAGGAGATGTACCGCACCGGCAAGCCTACGGTGTCCAGCTACATTATGCGGAGCGGGGAGCGCCGGGTGGTATACTCTGCGCCCATTGCGCCGGTGGAGATCGACGGCACCACCTACACCAGCCTTGCCGTGAGCTATCGGAATAAGACCATAGAGGAATTGATCGGCGGCAGTGCTTACGGCGGCCGGAGCGACTGCTACATCATCCATCCCGATGGCGATGTGATGCTCTCGGAGGAACCTAAGAGCGAGATCGAGGACTGGATGGACAACCTGTTCGACTACCTGCAGAAGCATGCGCAGGTGGATGCGGGCACACTGACCCGGGCCCGGCAGGACGTGGCAGAGGGCCGCAGCGGCAGCCTTTCCTGCTGGCTTGAGGGCAAGAACTATTATCTGGTCTACCAGCCTGTGGGCTTTCAGGATCTGTCCATTGTGGGCATCGTCGGCCGTGACGTGGTGGACAGTGGAATGCGGAAGATCCAGAACGCCACCATCCTGCTGCTGGCTGGGCTGTTCTTCTGCGCAGGCATCGTGCTGGTGCACGGTGTCCGCACCGATGGCCGCCTGCGCGTGGAGGAAAAGGAGCGCGCCCTCCGGCAGGAAGGGGAGGCCCGCCAGCAGATGGAGGACCTGGCCAACACCGACGGCCTGACCGGACTGTATAATGAACGCTATTTTGACGCATTGTTGAAAGAAAACGAGCTGAACAGGACACCGTTTGTCCTGTTCTACCTCGACCTTGACCGTTTCAAGCCTGTGAACGACCGTTACGGCCACGATGTGGGCGACCAGCTGCTCAAGGAGGTGGCCAGCCGCCTGAGGGGCTGCGTGCGGGAGAGCGATGCGGTGTTCCGCATCGGCGGGGATGAGTTCGCTCTCATCGTCAACGGAGCCGTAACGGAGGGGTTCTGCAAGAGCCGGGTGGAAAAGATCAAGGCAGCCATCCGGGAGCCTTACCGCCTGAAGGATGCAGAGGTGCAGGTTGGCACCAGCTGCGGCTGTGCGGTCTACCCCTGCGACAGCGACGATGTGCGTGCCATCCGCATCCTGGCCGACCACCGGATGTATGAGGATAAGCAGCGCTCCGGCAGGAGCTGCGAGTGACGAGAACGATAAAAGATTTCTCCCAGTTTCTTGTGCTTTCTCCCAAAATGAGCGTATAATTGGGAGAAGGAAGAACGGGCTGGGAGAAGGAATGGGTGAATCATGCGTACATTTGATTATAAAAAGATTGCAGAATACTTCTGGGATAATGAGGTCTTGTCTTATGTTGCGAAGATCCATGAATGCAAGGGGCGGCAGGAACTATATCTGAAACAAAGGCCCGCTGAATTGGAGCGGCTGGTGGAGATCGCAAAGATCCAAAGTACAGAGTTCTCCAATCGGATCGAAGGGATCATCACGACCAATGCACGCCTGAAACAGCTGGTTGAAGATAAAACGACTCCACGTAACCGGGACGAAATGGAGATATTGGGATATCGGAATGTTTTAAATCTCATCCACGAGAACTATGCCTACATTCCGGTAGAGCCGGGGTACATCCTGCAACTGCACCGTGATCTGCTGAAATATACGAATTTGACCTATCGAGGACATTTTAAGACTACACCCAATGAAATCGATATGACCCTTCCCAGCGGGGAACGCCATGTGCTGTTCCGTCCGCTGGAACCATACGAGACACCGGGTGCTGTGGAGGCACTTTGCTGCACTTATCAGGATGTGCTGCACAGAGAACTCGTTGATCCCCTGCTTTTGATCCCCTGTTTTATCTTGGATTTTCTCTGTATCCATCCTTTCAATGATGGTAACGGCAGAATGAGCCGGCTGCTGACCCTTTTGATGCTGTATCAGAATGGATATGTTGTGGGGCAGTACATCAGCATTGAAAAAGCAATTGCAGAGACTAAGGATGAGTACTATGCAGCACTGGCGCAGGCTGATCAGCACTGGCATGAGGAGGAAAATGACCCGACACCGTTTATCAAATATATGCTGGCGGTGATTTGCTCCTGTTATCAGGATTTTGAGCAGCGGGTCGATCTGGTCGGCGGGGGACAGAAGCGCGTGACGGCGTACGAACGAGTGCGCAGTTATGCGATGGAAAGGCTGGGAGCCTTTACAAAACAGGAGGCCGCAGAGGCCTGCCCGGGCTTTGGTACAAGCTCGATTGAAAGCGCGCTGAAAAAACTGACAGAGGAGGGCGTTCTGAAGAGGATCGGCGCGGGCAGAAAGACGCAGTATGTGCGCAGGTAAGGCTCCGGCCGGAGCTGAATGAATAATTCCCTTCCTGTTTCCACAGAATAACCATACTTCACAGAAATCTGGAAGCAAAACCGGAACATGGAAAGGAAGGGAACCTTATGAAAGCAACCGGCATCGTGCGCCGCATCGATGAGCTGGGGCGGGTGGTCATCCCCAAGGAGATCCGCCGCACCCAGCGCATCCGCAGGGGAGACCCGCTGGAGATCTTCACAACAGGGGACGGCGAGGTCATCTTCAAAAAGTATTCGCCCATGGGGGAACTGAGCGGGGTGACGGCCCAGTATGTGGATGTGCTGAGCAAGTGCTTTGCCCTGACGGCCTTTGTCTCAGACCGGGACCGCATTCTGGCGGCATCCGGTGCGGGCAGGCGGGATCTGGCCGACCGCAGCGTGAGCCAGCCGCTGGAAAAGCTGATGGACAGCCGCAAGCCCTACCAGAACGATGGCAGCCCCGAAAAGGCGTTGCTGCCCTGTGAGGGCTCGCCCCGGGCGCTGCTGTGCGCTGTGCCCATCATTGCGGCGGGGGATGTCACCGGCAGTGTGGGCCTGCTTACGGAGGACCGCACTGCCCAGCCCGATGCCGCCCAGCTCAAGGCGGTGAACGTGGCGGCGGCATTTCTGGCAAAGCAGATGGAGGAATGATCTATTATATAGGAGAGCCGCCGCAGGGCGGCTCTTTTTTGTGCGGCCTTTATGACAGAATTATGAATCTTTCAAAACTTTTCTGAGAAGCTATTGACAGCGCCGCAAAATTGGATATAATGGTCTTAGCACTCAGGAAGAAGGAGTGCTAAAGAACAAAAAGCGAACGAAGGAGGCAGGCGCTATGACGATGGATGCACGCAAACAGCGTGTCTTGCAGGCGATCGTTGCGCTGTATGGCCTCGAGGGCGAGCCCGTGGGCAGCAGTGTGCTGGCAAACTACTTTGATATGGCAGTCTCCAGTGCCACGCTGCGCAACGAGATGGCCGCGCTGACCAAGCTGGGTCTGCTGGAGCAGCCCCACACCAGCGCAGGCCGTGTCCCCAGTGCCAAGGGCTACCGTTATTATCTGGATCATCTTCTCACCGATGACCAGCCGCTGGACCGTGTGACCCGTGCCCGTGTGGACGCGGTGTTCGCAAGCCTTGACCACGAGCCGGAAAAGCTGGCACAGGGTGCCGCCAAGGCGCTGGCCGCCATCAGCGGCTGCACCGCCGCCGTCAGCACCCCCTGTGCTGAGGATCTCTGCATCGCCCACTACGAGGTGGTGCAGGTGGGCCGCAGCGCCGCAGCGGTGCTGGCTGTGACCACTGCCGGTTATGTCCGCACCCGTGTTGCGCGGGTCCGCACCGGTCTTTCCCGGGAAAATGCAGCGGCGCTTGCCGCCCTGCTCAACCGGAACCTGACCTTTGTGGCTCCTGTTGATCTGTCGCCCCGGCTCCTTGCAGAGCTGTGCAGCCAGATCAGCCCGGAGCTGGTGCCGGTGATCAGCGCCGCCGCCGCCATCCTGCAGGATTCCACCCAGCCCCATGTGTATCTGGGTGGTGAGCAGTACCTGCTGGACTGGCCCCAGCTGGACGGCAAGGTGGGCAGCATCCTGAGCCTGCTGAACGACGAAGAGCAGGCCGCCGCCCTCATTGCACCCCCGGCAGAGCAGAGCGAAAGCGTCCTGCTGGGCGAGGATCTGGAACCTCAGATCCCCGGCCTGTGCATCGTGAGTGACCGGTATCTGGTGGGCGGAGGCCTCTGGGGCTCCGTGGCCCTCATCGGCCCCACCCGGATGCCCTTCCAGAAGCTGATGCCGCTGCTCCACACCTTTGCCGATCAGCTTGGCGAAGGAATGAGCGGCAAACGAAAAGATACCCCGCAGGCAGCCGCACCCCGGCGGACTGTGATCTATAAGGAGGACCTGGAATGAGCGAAGAAACAAAAAAGACCCCGCAGGCAGAAGAACCTGCCGTGGAGCCCAACACCGCCGAGCAGGCCGCCCCGGAAACTGCACCTGAGCAGGCAGCGGCTCCCGAGACGAACGCTGAAGCGGCAGACCCCAAGAAAAAGGATGGCTTCTTCAACAAGAAGGCCCGGGAGCTGGAGGCTGTGAAGGCAAAGCTGGACGCGGCTGAGAAGAATGCCAATCAGGCCAAGGATCAGCTGCTGCGGATGGCCGCTGAGTATGAGAACTACCGCAAGCGCTCCACCCGTGAGGCTGACCAGAAGTTCAACGACGGCGTGTCCTTTGCCGTGAACCAGATCATCCCCATTCTGGATACGCTGGAGATGGCGGCCAACGCCCCCACCACCGACGAGAATTACAAGAAGGGCGTGACCATGACGCTGGACAAAGCCGCCAAGGCGCTGAGTGCCCTCCATGTGGAGGAGATCGAGGCGCTGGGCAAGCCCTTTGACCCCAACTTTATGAATGCTGTGCAGCAGATTCCCGCCCCCGATGGGCAGGAGAGCGGCACCGTGATCACGGTTTACCAGAAGGGCTACAAGCTGGGCGATAAGATCGTCCGCCATGCCACCGTTGTTGTGGCAGAGTGATTTTGCAAGACCCCGCAAGGGTTTTCAAATATAACATCCGCTTGGTAACATTTGAGCATCACATAAACAAAAAACGTTCTGAATTTGAGAGGAGCTTTCATTATGAGTAAGATCATTGGTATCGACCTTGGTACTACCAACAGCTGCGTG
>OMBQ01001212.1_pt1 | contig 22391 bp, 17 predicted proteins | sample 1674311 | NCBI WGS metagenome assembly OMBQ01 (sample SAMEA103958160, study PRJEB25191) | human gut metagenome | biome: human-associated habitat [ENVO:00009003]; feature: intestine environment [ENVO:2100002]; material: feces | place: Germany | collected 2013/2015 | reverse complement strand
GACGATGCCACCATGGAGATCGTGCAGCAGGTGCTGGCCGGTAAGGTGAACAAGGACCTTGTGGCAAAGCTGCGCGGGCGCGGCGTGGGTCTGTGCGGCATGGACGGACAGATGCTCCGCTGCACCGAGCTGGACCCCCAGCTGGGTCATGTGGGCGAGATCGTCCATGTGGACGCCACCCTGATCGAAAGCCTGCTGGACGGCGGCTTTATCCCGGTCATCGCCACCGTGGGCATGGATGACCTCGGGCAGGCGTACAATGTCAACGCGGACACTGCCGCGGCGCAGATCGCCATTGCCCTCAAGGCCGAAAAGCTGGTGTCCATGACCGATATCGCGGGTCTGCTGCGGGATAAGGAGGACGAGACCACCCTCATCCCCGAGGTGGAGGTGACCGAGATCGAGGGCTACAAGTCCGCCGGTATCATTGCGGGCGGCATGATCCCCAAGATCGGCGGCATGGCGGATGCCATCTATCAGGGCGTGCACGAGGCGGTCATCATTGATGGCCGCGTGCCGCACTCCATCCTGCTGGAACTGTTCTCCGACCGCGGCTCCGGTACCCGCTTCTACCGCCGCAGCCACCGCGAATAAAAAGATTGCGCAATCGCCGGCGGAAAGTTATAATAAAGGCAACGAATTCCCGCAGCCGCAAGGCTTTGCGCAATCGCTCCAAGTTACAGGAGGTACACCTATGGATTCTGAAAAAGTCATCAAGCGGGACAACGAGTACGTCCTGCACACCTATAACCGCAGCCCCATCGTGCTGGAAAAAGGCCACGGGCTGTACGCCGAGGGCCCGGAGGGACAGAAGTATCTGGACTTCACCAGCGGCATCGGGGTAAACAGCCTTGGCTACTGCGACCTTGCATGGGCAGAAGCCGTGTCCCAGCAGGCACACAAATTGCAGCACACCTCCAACCTCTACTACACTGCACCCTGCGGCAAGCTGGCCAAAAAGCTGTGCAAGCGCACCGGCATGAGTAAGGTGTTCTTCGGCAACTCCGGTGCCGAAGCCAACGAGGGCGCTATCAAGGCCGCCCGCAAGTACAGCGTGGATCATTACGGCAAGGACCGCTACAATGTCATCACGCTGGTCAACAGCTTCCATGGCCGCACCCTTGCCACCCTGACCGCCACCGGGCAGGAGGTGTTCCACAACTACTTCGGCCCCTTCAACGAGGGCTTCCAGTACGTCCCGGCGGGGGATATCGAAGCGCTGCGGGAGCTGGTGGACCGCCACACCTGCGCCGTGATGATGGAGCTGATTCAGGGCGAGGGCGGCGTGATGGCGCTGGACCCGGAGTATGTACAGGCCGTGCGCGCTTTGTGCGACGAAAAAGACCTTGTGCTCATCGTGGACGAGGTGCAGACCGGCGTAGGCCGCACCGGCACCTTCCTGTGCTGTGAGCACTATAACCTCAAGCCGGACATCGTCACCCTTGCCAAGGGGCTGGGCGGCGGCCTGCCCATCGGTGCGGTGCTGATGAATGAAAAGGTAGCCGAGGGCATGGGCCCCGGCACCCACGGCTCTACCTTTGGCGGCAACCCGGTGGTATGCGCCGGAGCCAACGTGGTGGTGGACCGTCTGGACCAGAGTTTCCTTGCACAGGTCAGCGAGCGCGCCGTGCAGCTGCGCACCGGCTTGGCAAAGCTGCCCCACGTCAAGAACATTTCCGGCATCGGCCTGATGGTGGGTATCGAATTCTTTGACGTGCAGGCTGCGGATGTGCTGGCTGCCTGCCGCGAAAAAGGCTTGCTGGTGCTTACCGCCAAGACCCGGCTGCGTCTGCTGCCGCCGCTGACCGTCTCCGAGCACGAGGTAGACATGGCGCTGGAGGTGCTGGCCGAGGTGCTGGGCACGATGGAGCCGACCGCTCCGAAGGAGCAGGCATGAAAAATCTGCTGAAAATGGGCGACCTTTCCCCCGCCGAGCTGACCCATATTCTGGATGTGGCAGACCAGCTGAAAGCGGACTGCAAGGCAGGCCGCACCGCCCCGCTGCTGGCGGGCAAAAGCGTGGCGCTGCTGTTCTCCAAGGCATCCACCCGCACCCGCACCAGCTTTGAGGTGGGCGTGTATCAGATGGGCGGTCTTGGCAACTACATGAACACCGCCGAATTGCAGGCCGGGCGGGGCGAGCCTTTGCGGGACACCGCCCGGGTGCTGGGGCGCTACTACGACTGCGCCGTCTGGCGCACCTACCGCCAGCGGGATTTGGAGGAGCTGGCGGAGCTTTCCGGCATTCCGGTGATCAACGGCCTTACCGACTACGCCCACCCCTGTCAGGTGCTGGCTGACCTGATGACCATCCGGGAGCGCCGGGGCACGCTGGCAGGGCTGAAACTCTGCTTTGTGGGCGATGGCAGCAACATGGCAAACAGCCTGATCGTGGGCGGCCTGCTGGCGGGGATGCAGGTATCCTGCGTCTGTCCCCCGGGCTACCGCCCGGCAGCGGATGTGCTGATGTTTGCCCACGAATACGGCAATGCCTTCCACCTGACCACCGACCCCGCCGAGGGCTTGCGGGACGCAGACGTGGTAGCCACCGCCGCGTGGAACACCACCGCCCCCGGCACGGCTGAAAGCGAGCAGCGTCTGCGGGATTTTGTGGGCTTCCAGCTCACCGGCCGTCTGCTGGAAAACGCAAAGCCGGGCGCGCTGGTGCTGCACTGTCTGCCCGCCCACCGGGGCGAGGAGATCTCCACCGCCCTGTTCGAGCAGCACGCGGACGAGATCTTTGACGAAGCAGAGAACCGTCTGCACGTCCAGAAAGCCGTGCTGGCGGTGCTGCTGGCGGGCAAGTAAGACGATTTGAAATGGCCTCCGCGCTGCTCTGGCCATCATCAGAGGAAAAAATATTTTAAATAGAGCAATGCCGGAGCGTCTGCGGACGCTCCGGCATTGCATTTTCACGGGGAGGGGTCGTAAAGGCAAGCGGCATTTGCAGCGCCGCTTTCTGCGAAAGCGCGGCGCTGCGGGGCAGCTGCCGCTCCCGGTTACAGCCCCTCCTGTGAAAATAGCGTTTGGAGCACTCCGCAGAGTGCGACAAACGCGAAATAAAAATAATCTTTCCGCTATTTATGCGCAGAGCGCAGCGGAGCGCATTCTCAATCGTCCACACCTCCCGGAGAACACCCTCTCAGAGGGAGCTGTCAAAGCCGCAGGCTTTGACTGAGGGAGTTTTTATCACGCACTTACAATATACCCCCCCCCCGTATGGTGATTTTGCCCATATTTTTGTACCAAATTTTGGCAGATGCGGCGGGCGAAACTGCTTTATTTCCATAAACTTTAGTGTTATACTCAACTTGGCCTTTTGTCCGTTCCGGTTGTTCTGTTTGCGAGGACAGCCGGGCAAATCGATCAACAAAGGAGAGGATATCATGAAAAAACGCATCGTGAGCATGATACTGGCGCTCAGTATGGTGCTCTCCATCCTCCCGGTATCTGCATTTGCAGATGCTGGGACGTCTGCTGCGGCAGCAGAGACGACAGCTGCCGGTACGAACGAGGAAACAACAAATTCCGTCGTTACGATCGAGATCGGCGCGGACGGTCTGCCCGAAAAGCAGTCCGGCACTGGCTGGAGCTGCAGCGAATCCGGCCGCTCGCTGACCATCACCGGCGTTGAAAACGCAAAGACAGAGTACATTCTGTCCGGCAACAAGTACAACTGGAATGTGGCCATCACAAATTCCGGCAATGAAGTATATCTGCGGGACGGCGTGGTCAAGGGTCAGCTTTGGGTCGGCAACCGGAATGCCTGCGTTCTGGGCGGCAGCTACGCCGAAGCAGTGCTGGAAAACGGCACCATTGACGGCGGCACCTACGGTAAGCTGACCGAGAACGGCGGCAGCGTTAAGGGCGGCTACTTCAAGGATATTTCCGGCCTGCAGTCCGCTACGCAGCAGCAGGCACACAAGCTGATCCTGCCGCCGGAGGACTGCACCCTGAACGGCCAGTCGGTGACCGGGGATGTGTATATGCTCAAGCGGTACAGCGATCACAGCCTGAAGCTGGAGGTGCAGTACGCCCCCGGCTGCGTTGCATGGGCGGCAGCAATCGGTGGTATGTCCGACATCCGCTCCCTGCCTGTAGGTATCAGCAACGTCTCCTTGAACGGCTATGCCACGGTTTCCACAGACGGTACAACGATCTCTGCCGAGGTCAGTATGTTCCCGCCGCTTTCAGAGAGCAACGCACCCATAGCACTGACCCCGATCCCGTCTACGGATAAGGAACTGAGCTTTACCGATAAGGGTACGCCCGATGTGAACGGTGTGCCCCGTGTGTACAATCTGGACGAGGGTACAAGTCAGGTCTGCAAATACTTTGGCAAGGGCTGGACTTATACCTGCTACCCCAATATCGCCAGTATGACCGGAGAACTGGAGCTCGGGGATCAGGGCGGTAAGAAGATCAATTTCAGCCAGCTGAGCGCAGTGCCCATCAACTGCGCTGTCGAGCTTTCGAATGCTACCGTGACCGGCGGCATCATCCGTCAGGCTGACTTCAAAGATGTCACGATCGAGGGCGGCACCTTTGATTACCTCTACTGCGCGGGCAATTGCACCATTTCCAAGGCAGTGGCTCAGAGCTTCGAGTGGCATGGCGGCGACCTTGCCATTTCCGACACCGTTCTGTGCAAGCTGTCTGACGGCACCAGCATAAAGAATGCGCTTGCCGCTGGCCAGCAGCTCAGCACGCTGACCGTGCGCAACGGCGGTGTGACTGCGATCAACGGCAGAGACCTGCCCCTTTCTGTCAATACCATCTATCTGGTGGGCAATGCCAGCGCAGAGCTTACCCTGAACACCGATGTATACAGCATCAACGGTGCAAATGAACAGACCTATGCCGAGGGCAATGTACTGCATATCACCGTCAACAACGATGGCAAGGAGATTCTGGTAAACAAGCCTGACGATCCCAGCAACCTCAAGCCCCTGCGCATTACCGAAGAAGGTAAGCCCGACACGGACGGTGTGACCCCGCATTCCGTGAGCGAGGGTGGTGTGACCGGCAAGGTCTACGAGGGCCTTGGCTGGCAATACCTTGTGGTCGAAGCTGGTTATAGAACGATGTCGGTGCTTATCCTCACCAGCCCCGATGGCAGCCCGGTGGATCTGACCTCGGATACCATCAACCCCTATCATAAGGCCATTGCTTCCGATCAGATCATACTGACGGATGTGACGGTTACGGACATTCAGGCAGGCGCGCCTGTTACCGCCCAGAACGCCATTATTAAGGGCGGCACTTTCCAGAAGGCTGTCCACGCGGATGAAAACAGCAGCATCACCGGCGGCACCTTCCAGGAGAGCGTCGAAGCTAATGGAACCATCGCCAAGGGCATCTTCCAGAAGAGCGTCCAAGCTTACGGTGAGATCACCGATGGTCAGTTCGACGCGGATGTCACTTTGGGCTATAGCGGCACCATCACCGGCGGCACCTTCCAGCAGAATGTTAAGGCTGAGGGCACCATCACCGGCGGTCAGTTCAACGCAGCTGTCCAGTTGGATAGTGGTAACGCCCAGATCCTTGGCGGCGTGTTCAACAATATCAAGCTGCCCGACTATTATACATTGGAAGGAACGGTCATCCGAAATGCCGTGATCACCGGCAGCCTGATGGCGGATACTTCCAGCAAGGCTGCTGTTTCCAATACGGTGAGCTTTAGCCCCATCGAAAGCCGGCACCGTGCTAATGGTCAGCACCTGAGCAAGCTGATCGTTGCAGACGGCACGGTGGAAAGCGTAAACAACGTGAACGTGACGCAGGAGACCAAGGAGCTTTACCGTATCGGCGATGTCGAGATGACTATCACCTTCAGCAAGCCGGTCGAGAACATCAACGGTGCTGATGTCCGCGATTATACCGGCGCACAGCTTTCTGAAGACGGCAAGACCCTGACCCTGACCGCCCTGAATGACGGCAATCCCATTGTGGTGAATCAGACCGGAGAAAAGCTGCCCTTCTCTGCCCTGGGCGAGGGAGACTTTACCACTGATGAAACGCCGGAGGGTACAAAGGTTACCTGCTATCAGGAGGGCGTGGGCAAGCTGAGACTTGTCTATGTGCGCACCTACGATGATAAGGAGTTTGACAGCATCCCCTATGGCGAGCCGGACAACTATGGCATCTATAAAAAGCGCGTTGTAGCTGAAGAGGGCGATAAATACACGAGCGGTTCGGTCGATATCGGCGAAACCGTGATCAAGTATAAACCGGCTCTCGATGACTTCGAATGGGATGTCAAGACCGGCACGGTGACCTATAGAGATACCAGCAAGCGGTATTTCGGCGAGGAGGAACTCCCGCAGGCTGAACTTCGGTACTACGACGAACCAAACTCTTACTTCTCCTCTGTGCCTACCGAGGTGGGTACCTACGAAGTTCGCCTTGCGGTGAACGGTAACAACTACTATAATGGCAATCAGGATAACGATTACCAGTATCCGTTAGTCGGGCAGTACACCGTCCGCTACACGCCCGTAGCCACAGACTTTACCTACGATGCTGCGCAGAACACGGTGACCTACAATGGCGATAAGTACAACGGTGCTGACCCGCAGACCACCCTGCTGTACGGCACCGACACCGACCGCAGCGAGACTGTCCCCACCGCCCCCGGCAGCTACAATGTGTACGTTCAGGTGACGGCGGACGAGAACTATAACGCGACCATTACCGAAAAGGTGGGCACTTACGTTGTGAAGGAAACCACTACTCCCGACCCGGTACTCCCGACCTTTGCACTGACGGTCAAAAACGCACAGGTCACCCTGAAGGACGGCAGCGATGTTGCCGACCTGACGGCTGTGCCTAAGGGTACAGAGCTCAAGGCTACCGCAAACCCGGACACCGAGACCAGCGTGTTCAAGAACTGGACTGGTCTGGAACTGACCGAGGAGCAGAGCGCCAAGCGTGTGCTGGAGTTCACCATGCCTGACCACGATGTGGAACTGACGGCTAACTTTGGCACACCTTCTACGACCGATCCTGAGCCGACCCCGACTCCCACCCCGACTCCGACTCCCACCCCGACTCCGACTCCCGATCCCGAGCCTACTCCCGATCCTGAGCCGACTCCCGATCCTGAGCCGACTCCCGCTCCCACTCCCGCACCCGCACCCAGCGATGACGGCGGCGGCGCTATCGTGATGGTAGCCGCTGTGGGTGGCGCAGCCGTTGGCGTAGGCGCTTACATTGCAGGCACCGCCGCCTACCTGAAGAGCGTTCTGCCCGAGGGTGTGGCGATCCCCGCTAACCGTCAGCAGCTGGCTGTTGCACTGTGGACTGCCGCAGGCAAGCCCGCTACCCAGAGCACGGCACTGTTCAACGATGTGGCAGCCGATGCCGCAGAGCTGCAGGCCATCCGCTGGGCAGTGGATACCGGCCTGATGTCTGCACAGGACGGCAGCTTCAAGCCCGGCAGCCGCGTAAGCCGCTTGGAGGTCATCCGCACTTGGAAGACCTATCAGCAGCGCGGCTGAGCCCGCTGACCCGTAACCCCTTATAACCCCGCAGGGACTGCTGCACAGCGCTGTGCAGCAGTCCCTTTTTGCGTTGGCTGGCGTTTTGCGCCGCGATGCCGCCCGGTAAAAGGCATTTCGAGCCATTATTGGGGATTTCGTGCAAAAGCACTCCACTTTTCCGCCGCCGGTGGTATAATGCAGGGACAGAGATGTACTCTGAAAGCACGTCATTCCCATATTTTCCTATAGAGACAGAAAACCGTCCGGTAACCGCAAGCCGGGCGGTTTTCTGCTTTTTGCGGGTGCGTCCGGCTGCTTTTGCGCCGCCGGGTCGTTTCAACGCATTTGCGGGTCGATTCGTGCCGAAAATCGTCCAAAACGGGCAAATCGTGGTACACTAAGCATGACACAGAACCTCCCTTCCTGATAGGGGCTAAAGGCATCATTACGCCCCGTCAAGCGTGTGACCGGAGCATCGGTCATCCGCGTCCGTGCCCGGCTGAAAAAGCCGCGCCCGGCAAAACATAACAATTGCCATCTCCCGATCGATCCTTTCCAATAAGCACAGCAGAGCCGCCCGGCAACTACCGGACGGCTCTGCTGCGTTATAGGGGAACTCCCTCAGTCAAAGCCTGACGGCCCGGGAATACCCCTTCCGTCTGCTCCCGCTGGTCGCAGCCACCTTCCCCAAGGGGACGGCTTTAGCAATGCCGGAAAGTTTGCCGCCGCCACGAAAGGCTCCCCCTTGGGGGAGCTGGCGCGTAGCGCCTGAAGGGGTAACCACCGCAGCGCCGCCGCTTCCGCAGGAAGCAGGCGCTGCAAATGCCGCTTGCCATTACGACCCCACCCGTGAAAATGGGATAGCGGAGCGTCCGCAGACGCTCCGCTATCCCGAAAATTAAAATAATTCTTCCGCTGAATATGCCCAAAGCAACGCGGAGGGCATTTTCAATCGTTCTCCACCCCGGGACACCCGGCGGCGCGCCATGCGGCGCACAGCACCTCTTTTTCCGCCTTGGAAAGCTTTTTCAGGGCGGCTTCCCGCCGCAAAGCGGCGCTCCTGTCCGCGCAGCGCTCCAGATAGGCAAACCCTACTGCGCCGTGGGCGCGGGTGTAGCGTGCCCCTTTGCCGCTCTGGTGCGCTTTCAGCCGGGCGGCGGGGTGGTTCGTCCAACCGGTGTACAGCTGCCCGCCGGTGCAGCGCACCATGTAGACGTAGGCGGCGTCAGGCAAGGCGGCCATTGTTCTTCAGCACCTGACGGCAGGCGGCAAGGGCGGTCTCCTTGTCCTTGGCGGTGATCAGGAAGCGGCTGGCGTGGCAGAAGCTGATGCCCGGGATGCCGCTCTTCTGCTCGATGACCTCCTGCGGCTGCCCCGCCCACGACTGCGGGAACGGCAGCTTGGACTTTTTGGTCTTGTGGTCGGTGACGCACTGGGCGCTCCACCCGCCGCGCTGGCTGGGGTACACCACAAACAGGGCATCGGTCTTGTACAAGCCGTTTTTCCACGGCAGATAGCAGGGCAGCACCACGATGCCGTCGCGGGAGCTGCGGTACGCCTGCTGCACTTTTTCGTCCGCACGGTTCACGGCGTTGGCGCTGTCGATCTGGTTTTCCAGTATCTGCTTTGCCACGGCCACCGCCTTGAAAAAGCAGCTGTCCTGATCCTCCTTGGAGTCCCACACCGGGTTAAAAAAGCCGATGGCATCGCACAGGCTGTTCTGCTCGCCGGTGTTGTCGTTCAGGTCCAGCGGCTGGATAAAGTTTTCGTCAATGAGCCGCGCCTGCCGCTCGCCCACAAGGCCGGGGCCCAGCACCCGCCACAGCAGGCCAAAGGCCGCGTAGGGCACGCCGTTGGCGCGGTACTCCCGGGGCTCCTGATGGTGGTCGAACATCCCAAAGCCGATATCATACACAATGCCGTCAAAATCGTCAGGCACGGTAAAGCCCCGGGTGATCTTGATATCCGGGCGCAGGATCTGCAGCAGCGCCGTAGCAAACACGTCATCGGCATGGAACTTGCCGGCGTGGGTAAAACCGTTTGCGGGAATTTTCATGGACTTGATACCTCGTTCTTCTAGTTTCATCTGGTATCAGTATAGCACAATCCCGCCCGTGGGACAACAAAAAGGAACGGCAGCACTGCCGTTCCTTTTGCGTAGGACGATTGAAAATGGCTTCCGCTGTGCTCTAGCCATGTTTAGCGGAAATATGATTTAAAGATTCGCGTTTGTCGCGCTCTGCGGAGCGCTCCAAACGCATTTTCACAGGAGGGGTCGTAACCGAAAACTGCATTTAATATCCTTTCTCCGTGAAAATGGGATAGCGGAGCGTCCGCAGAACTTGTCGGGGCAAAGCCCCTCCATCTGCTAACGCAGACCGCTCTGCCGCTTAAAAGCCCCACTGGGGCTTTCATTGCTACGCTGCGCTCCACAAACGCGGTCGTTCCGCTATCCCGAAATTAAAATAATACTTCCGCTGATGATGCGCAGAGCAACGCGGAGCGCATTTTCAATCATTTGGCATTTGCGTTACAGCGCCGAGTAGCCAAAGCTGTTCACCAGCGCGTCAATGTGCTGCCCGGCTTTGCACAGGGGGCAGTCGCGGGAGTCAAAGCTGGCGTAATCCGGCAGACAGGTGGGGTCAAAGATGGAGGTGACCGGGTAGCCCAAGCACTCGTGGGTGGTGGCAAAAATAGCCGAAAGCCCTGCCACGATGCCGCCGTAGTAGTTCACGGCTTCCACGGCTGCCTGAATGGTGTAGCCGGTGGTGATGGATGCCGCAAGGATGAGCACGTGCTTGCCCTTGACCATGGGGGCAAGATTATCCCGCAGAATGATCTGGCTGCCGGAAGTGTACTCCGGCGTGACGATATAGATGGTCTTGTGGGCGTTCATATTGGTAAAGCCGTCCTTGGTCAGCTCGTTGGCAAGGCAGGTGCCGATGACCTGTGTGCCGTCCAGACAGAGCACGGTATCCACGATGGTGCTGTGCTGGTAAGCGCTGACCAGCTCCTTTGCCACGGCCTTTGCCTCGGAAAGGCGGGTCTTTTGGGTGGTCACGTCGATGTAATAGTTGATGTGGCTGTGGCTGGTGGCAAAATGTCCCTTGGCCACCCGCAGGAACAGTTCGCTTTTGCTGGTGGGAAGCTTGACCATGTTGATCATTGTACAGCACTCCTTTTTTCACCGGGCGCAGCTGCGCCGCAAAATACAAAACAGCGCGGCAGCGTTCCGGCTGCTGCGCTTATTTTTCTTCTCTGCTTCTTTATTGTACTGAAAAATGCCGCTGTGCACAAGACACAAACCTGACGAAAAACCTTGCTTTTTTACAGACATATCGCCGAAAACTTGGATGCAAAAAGACCGCCGCGCAAAATGCGCAGCGGTCTTTGGTAAAAGCGCAGCGATTATGTATCTGCTCAGCCGTTGCTCTTCTTGGCGGCCTCGGCCAGAGCCTTGTCGTACACTTCCTTGGTGATCTCCCAAGTCATGGAGTACTCAGAGTTCTCGCGGATGGGCATATACTTGAATACCACGGTATCCCCCTCCTGCAGGTCGGGCACCTTGGCGGCTTCAAGATGGAGCGTGATGGGCGTCTTTTTCACGATCAGGCTGTTCTCGGCGTCCGTGATCTTCACGCCGCCGTTGTTTCCGCTGAAGTAGACCTGCTTGCTCTCGGCGTCCTTGATGGCAAGAGAGAAGCGGTAGGGATCCAGCGGGATGGGGTTTGCGCGGCCAGACTCAATGTCGACTTCCATCGTGCAGGTGCCGTTTTCGATCTTCAAACCCCGCAGACCGCCGATCACCTGCAGCTCGCTGGTGATCGCACTGGGCAGCGCTTTGCTTACCGGGTTGTTGGGATCCTGATACTCACAGCCGCCCAGCAGACTGGCACCGGCCACAGCCACTGCGGTGACTGCCGAATACTTCAGGAATGCGCGGCGGGAAAATGTATAAGACATAGCTTGTTCCTCCGTTTTTTACCAGTATGTTGGGGCTCAGGTCGCAGACTTCAAGGCGTCTGCGGTCAGCTCCCAGTTGGCGCTGAACTCGCTGTATTCCAGATCGGGATAGAAGGTAAAGGTCACCGGGCCGTCCGTCAGCGCGTTCAGACCCTTTGCGGTCACATAATAAGTAACGGTCTCGCCCTTCTTGACCTGATGGCTCAGCGCATCAGGAGAAGTCACCTGCAGCTTATCGTTCTGGTAGGCCAGATACCCGTCTGCCTTTACGGCAAAGTTTGCCTTGGTTACTTCCAGTGCGTTATTGCGGCCGTTGGTCACCACCAGCTTAAAGGTGGTATCGGAAGCGGCATCGCACTCCACCTGCTCCAGCTTGGATACGACTTTCAGCACCCTGTTGCTGGTGCCGACGGCGCGCTGCACCGGGGCATCGCCGCCGCAGCCGGTCAGCAGACTGCTGCCAGCCACAACTACAGCGGTAAGTGCGGTATATTTCAGGAAAGAGCGGCGGGAAAATTCCCCAGTCATATTCGTTCCTCCTTCAGAACACATCAATACAGATTCTGCCATAAGGCACTACCTATACAATAGGCGAAACAGAGAAAAATGTCAATGATTTTCCGCAAAACAAATGTGAAGATTTTGTGGCAGCATCGTACATTTTAGACGAAACTTAAGCGGATTTTTTGGCAATTGTGTCAGCTGCGGATCACATCGGAAGCGTTCATGACAAAGGTCAGGCTCTTGCCCTCCAGGAAGGTGGGCACGTAGGTGACCTTCAGCTGCTTCCAGTCCTTGGGCACCATGATCATCAGCACGATGTAGGCGCTGCCCTGCGGGGGCAGGCTCTCTGCATCGGAAAAGCTCTGGGAATTGGCGTTGTACAGCGAGATATTGGCGCAGCAGGCTGCGGGCTGGCCATCGCAGACGGCGGTAAAGTCCGGGGTGGCAGCGGCCATGGCCTGAAAGTTTGCGTCCACATTCTCCAGCGGGGGCACGGGGTAGGCCTCGTTGATGGCGTCAATGCCCTGTGCGCCGATGGCGTAGCTCTCGGTCTTGCTGCGGTTGACGGTGGTCACCCGCACGCCCAGATACTCGTAGCCCGCCGGCTGCACGGGGTCCTGCGTCAGGTGGAACACGCTGGTCAGCTGCACGCCCAGACCATTCCAGCTGCGGACGGTATCGCCGACCTTGACCTCTACCACGGTGTCATCGCCGTTGGACTGGCAGCCGCCCAGCAGGCTGGCTGCACCCAGTGCAGCAGCGGATACGCCGGTGCACTTGAGGAAGCTGCGGCGGGAAATAACAGTAGACATAGGTTTATATCCTCCTTGAAGGGTCAGTTTCTAATTCTTCTTCCTCTGGTTATACCGTTTCCGGCACACAGATGCAAGTGTCCGTGTCGATTATTTACAACAATTTCACAAGCGGGGTCACTCCTGCGGCGAAAGCCCCTTGACGTGGGTCTCGCTGGTTTTGACCAGATTTAACAGGCTGGGCGTGTACAGCGGAAATTCTCTTGTCAGGCTCTCGGTGGTCATGGCAAGGCAGGCGGGATCCTTGACGCCCTCGCCGCCGTTTACGTCCTGCCCGTCCAGCAGCGCTTCCACATTGGACTCTGCCATCCGCATCACAGCGTCGGAATAGCCGTGCCAGCGGCGGGGCTCGATGCTGAACATACTGGAGGCGTTGTGCGGCTCTGCAGAGTAGAGCAGCCGGAACATCTTGGCAACCGCCATCATCAGGTAAGCGCTCACCTCCGTGGTCAGCGCCTTGCTGTGGCACTGGCCGATCTTGGCGTAGAGCACGTTCAGGCTGTTGGAGATGAGTTTTTTGTTCATGGTGGGCAAAACGCTGCCGTGGTAGACGTTGTCCTTCATCTTTTCGGGGTTGGGCAGATCCTCGGCAGAGAGCATCATGCCGTTGCGCTCGGCGCTGCGGCCCAGCAGGTAGTCGCAGGAAACATTATAATAATCTGCCACCCGCACCACAAAGTCCAAGCCGCACTCGCGGATGCCTTTTTCGTAGTGGGACAGCAGCGCCTGAGAGACCCCCAGATCCTCTGCCGCCTGCTTTTGGGTAATGCCGCGCTCCTTGCGCAGCAGCTTGATGATACGATTGAACTCCATGGTATGCTCTCCTCAATATCCGAAGGGATTTTTTGGTGATATCCTTGTTTTTGGTTTACAACAGGTTGATTATACACATTGGAAAACGACTTGTAAAGCGAGAAAAATGCCGATATTTTTCGTCTTTTTTCGTCATTATTGTCAAAACTCTTGCCCGCCCCCCACATCTATGCTAAACTATGGGTATTAACACATAGATTTTGTGTTTCTGACACGGCAGAAAAACGACAGCCGTGGTGAAAGCCCGTCTTTTCTGAAACAAAAATTTTTCAAACAGGTGGTTCCATCTTTCTGCAGTTTGTGCTATAATCTCTTTTTGGCGACTGTTCTTGACCGGCGCACAAATTGGCGAAGGGCAAGGCAGACGCTATAAAAGGTAATATACCAAGAATAAGAAAGAGGAAACTTTAGTATGAAACTCGAGCGCAAAGTCCGTCTGTGCAGCGCTGCCGCTGCTGTCCTGATCGCCGCCATCGCCCTGACCGGCTGCGGCGGCTCCAAGTCCACTGCTTCTTCCGCAGCCGCTTCTTCTGTGGCTGCTTCCACCGCTGCTGCCACCAACAACAGCTGCGGCGAGGGTGTGACCTGGGCACTGGCTGACGGCACCCTGACCATCAGCGGCACCGGCCGTATGACCAACTTCACCAAGGACGCTCCGGCTCCCTGGGCTGATCAGGCCGACCAGATCACCACCGTTGAGGTGGAGGGCACCGTTACCAGCGTGGGCGCTACCGCCTTCAAGGACTGCACTGCCCTGACCACCGTGAACATCGCTGACGGCGTGGAGTACATCGAGGCCGGTGCTTTCAACGGCTGCACCGCCCTGACCGAGGTCAACATCCCCCTGAGCGTGGGCTACATCAAGACCGGCGCTTTCAAGGATTGCAACGCCCTGACCAGCGTGACCATCCGCGACAACTGCCGTCTGGACATGAATGTGTTCCCCGCTACCGTGGAGGTCAACTACGCCGAGGGCTGAGCCCATCCCGTAATTCTGAACCAAAAGAGGTGTGATCCATGAAAACCTTCAAGCTTCATCTCATCCGCCACGGCATAACCGCGGGCAACCTGCAGGGCCTGTACATCGGCAGCGGCACCGACCTGCCCCTGTGCGACGAGGGCCGCGCTCAGCTGGCTGACCTGAAGGAGCGGTTCGCCTACCCGCAGGTAGACACCGTCTTTTCCTCTCCGCTGCTGCGTGCGGTGGAGACCGCCAACATCCTGTTCCCCGGGGCTGCCCACCAGTTTACGGTGCACGATCTGCGGGAAGCCGGCTTTGGCAAGTTTGAGGGCAGACCGGTGAAGGAGCTTGTGCAGGACGAGGACTTCAAAAAGTGGATCACCCCGGGTTCCGGCTATCTGCCGGAGGGCGCAGAGCCCACCGAGCAGTTCCACGCCCGCTGCGCCGACAGCCTTATGAAGCTGTTTGAGTACATGATCCGCATGGACGTTACCGAGGCCGCCTGCGTGACCCACGGCGGCGTGATCATGAGTATGCTCAGCCAGCGCGCCGTACCCACCCGCCGTCCCGAGCAGTGGATGGCAGACCCGGGCTGCGGCTACACCGTGCAGACCGATGTGCAGCTGTGGATGCGGGACAAGCTGGTGGAGGCCATCGACATCGTACCTTTTGGCTACGCCGACACCCTGCAGGGACAGGCCGAAGCCGAGGAAAACGAGGCCTACGAATAAGAAAGGGTTACAGTTTTCCGCTGCCCCTTGACAGAACGCGCAGAATCCTTTATTGTTAAAGGGTAGTGTATTGTATCGTATACAGGAGGAACGCTGTCATGTCCCAATCCCTCTCCCGCCGGTCATTCCTGAAATGTGCCGGTTCCGGTGCGGTCAGCCTTGCGGCTGCGCTGCTTACCGGGGTCTGTGCTGCGGCGCAGCAGCCGTGTCTTACGGGCGAACCTGCCCTGCTGGACGGCAAAGCTGCCGTGGAGCTGCTGGGCTATGCCCCGGCACCGGAGCTGGGCGGCGTGCTGGTGTACCTCTCGGTGGAAAATCTTTCGGCAGCCAGCCTGCCGGTGGATACCAGCTATCTGCAAAGCCGCGGGCTGCGCACCCGGGAGCAGCTGTACAGCATGGGCACCGGCGTGACCGCTGCCTGCAACGGCCAGAGCGTGCCCTGCGGCAGCTTTGCCGCCCCGTTGTACAGCGAGAACGCGGCGGATGCTTCGGTGTTCACCCTGAACCTTGCCGCCGGACGCGGTGCGCTGCTGCACTGTTTCTGCGCCGTGCCGGAGGACTGGCAGACCCTTGAGCTGACCTGGCATCCGGACTTTGCCGCCGGGCGCAGCGCCATCTTTACGGTGCGCCGTAATACCGATGAAGCCGCTCTGGGCCCCGTGCCCACCACCCCCGCCGAGGTCGGCAGCGTGGTGGATCTGTAACAGCATACCAAAAGAGCCATTGCACAAAATGCGTGCAATGGCTCTTTTTTGTTGAGACCCTCTCAGCTTAACTCCCTCAGTCAAAACCTGACGGTTTTGCCAGCTCCCTCGGGGAGGGAGCCTCTGGCGCGCCCGCAAGCTTTACACTTTAGCCGGAAACTGTACCGCTATGCCAAAGGCCCCATCCTAGAGGGGGCTGTCGAGCGCAGCGAGACTGGGGGAGTTTCGCCCGGCGTGCGCCTTCTCAGACTCTTCTGCCGTGGTCACCCGGCACCCACCAGCGCTTCGCCGGTGCTGTTTTGCACCAGCAGCTCCTGCCCGGTAAGGCTGGAAAGCAGGGCGATGTAACTGCGCCCTGCCGGGAGTTCCAGCGGCTTGCCGTTGGAATCGTAGAGGGCAAGGGTGCTCTGGGTGCCCTGCGTCCATGTGATCTGCCACAGATGCCCGCCGTTCAGCCAGATGCCGCCGCCCATGGAAAGGTCGTAGTCCAGCGTGCGGCCATCGTCCCGCAGGGAGGAGCCGCTGTACAGGATGAGCAGATTGTCAAAGGCTGCCTGTGTGCCGGTGTTGGCATCCAGCTGCGGGGTGCCGTCGGCGTGCAGCATCCCGTAGGCGGCAAGGGCGTCGTCATAGACAAAGCCGGTAGCTCCGCCGGACTGGAAATTCACGGTCACGTTTACCGCATCGGCGGCGTTTGCATCCGGCAGATGGCCGGTGTCCCGCTGGGGCAGCAGAGCGGGCAGAACGCCTGCCGTCTCGCTCTCGCTGCCGGCGGCGTTCTGGTTTACGGCGGCGGAGATGCTCAGGCTGTCCAGCACCGAGGAAACGGCTTTGCCGCTGGTGCGCCACAGGGGCGTGCTGTTCCAGCTGTAACCGGTGCTGACAAAGGCGTTGCACCCCACCTCCTGCGCGTCCACCGCGCGGAGATTGTAGTATTCCAGATACCGTTTGGCGTATGCGCTGCTGCCGCACTGGATGGGCAGCACCTGCTGCCCGCTGAGCAGCCGCCAGTATAAGTCCTGCCCGCGCGTCACCGGCCCTACCACGGGCATGGCGCTGAGGGCGGGGTATACCAGACACAGCTCGGTAGAGCTGCTGCTCTCGGTCAGGGCTTCCAGCACCACCGAGGCGCTGCCGATGCCCCACTGGGTAGTGCTGCCGGTGGTGTTCTCGATGACCACCGCCGCCGCCCGCTGCTCCGGGTACAGCAGCTGCTGCCCGGTAAGCGGGTCTGCCGGGGCGGTGCTTTCTGCCGGCGCAGCGGCGGTGCCCCCGCAGCTGCCCAGCAGCACCGCACACAGCACGGCTGCACCAAGGCGCAGGCTCCATTTGCGTTTCATGGGTTTCTCCCCTTACTGATAGTTAAAGTTTTGCCACTCGTCGTCGTCCACGATGGCCAGATAGGTCTTGCCGCGGTTGAAGCAGATCTCGCTGCCGTCGGCGGCATAGACCTTGAGCGGGTGCTCCGGGGATGCCTTCTGCCATGTGCCGTGCTGCACCGCGCCCCGGGTGAAGAAATAGGCTTCGCCGCCGGACACATAGTCCACCTGCTGCACGCCGCCGGAGTCGCCGGGGTAGTCCGCGATGCCTGCAAAGCAGACCAGCAGGTTGGTAAAGCCAAGCTGCTTTCCGGTCAGCTCGTCCACGGTGTTTTCAAAAGCACCGTCGGCGCGGCTGTACATGGACATTTTATAAAGGTGATCCCAGCGGTTGTAGCTGAAGGTGGTCTTGTAGCTGTCCGAGTGCACGATGTTGATGGTCTTGGCGGCGGCAGCACCGGACATCTTGTTCTCTGCGCCGGTGCGGTAGTCTGCAAAGCGGAAGAAGGTGCTCTCGTAGGGATATTCCAGCCCGATGCCTGCGTTGGCGGCGGCCTGCCGGATCTCGGCACCGGAGGTGAACTCGGTGTGCTCATACGCCACGTTGCGGCCGCGGCTGTCGCGGTGCGCCACATGGGGGTGAGTAGTGGTATTAAAATAGCTCTTGCCGCCGATGTTCAGGCCGGAGTAGTGATACACGTTGATGAACTTGGTGCAGGGGGCGCTTTCGCCGTCGTGGTAGTACAGCGCCTGCCACGGCATGAGCAGCTGCAAAAACTGGTCGCGGCCGGAGCGCAGCGGCCCCACCTCCGGGATGGCGTTGGCATCGTGGTACACCGCGCAGAAGCGGGAGATGCCGCCCTCCACCTTGCTCTCAATGAGCAGGTCAGCCGAGCCGATGCCGCGCTGCGGGCGGGCGTTCTGCCGCTGGGTGTTGCTGATGTTGTTCACCATCACGCCGACAATACGGCCGTTGCTGCGGCGCGGCTCGCCGGTAAGGGGGTCGGCGTTATAGGCGGGCAGGCTGCTGTCGGCGCTCTCTGCCGGGGCTTCGGATGCCGCTCCTGCGTCCGGGGCTGCGGCTTCGGTGCTTTCAGAAGAGACGGCGCCGTCGCTCTTCCCTAAGGTCTGCTGCAGCCAGTCGGAAAAACCGTTGCCCACACAGGCGCTGCCGGCGGGTGCGCAGCCGGACAGAGCCAGCGAGGCGGCTGCCAGCCCCGAGACACGGAGAACGGTACGACGCGTGATCTTTTTCATGCAAAAAACCTCCTGATCAAGAAAGCTCTGCGCAGCCCCGGCGCTGTCGGAACGGTTGCGCGCGGTGGATGAAAACGAACGGCCCTTCGGCACTGCTTTGATTGTAATAGTTCTTGCGGCGTTTGTAAAGTGAAAATTAACGGCAAAGCGCTTTACCTGTGCTGCTCTGCTAAGCTCTGCAGCATCTCGTGCAGCTGGGCGCGGACGGCGGTGGGGGCGGTGACCTCTACCTTGCCGCCAAAGCCGCACACCCAGCCGAAAAACTGCTGGCTGACGCAGATGGGCACGTCAAAGTGGAAGTGCTCCGCGTCCTCCGGGCAGAACACCGGCTCGCGGCCAAAGCGCTCCCGCATGACCGGCTCAAGGTCGGCAGTGCACCGCAGGGTGACCCGGTACTCGGTGCCGCCGAACATATTAAAGTGCTTGCGCAGGTAGGCGGGCAGGTCGAAGGTGCGGAAGAACTCCCTGCCCCGGCGCGGCTCGTCCAGCACCAGCACCCCGGCCATCCGGTCCACCCGGTAATGGCGCACCGGGGGCGCTTTTTCGTCCTGATAGGCGATCAGGTAATAGCAGCCGTTTTCCCACGCAAGCTGCCACGGGCTTACGGTGCGCACGGCGCTGCTGCCCTTGTAGCGGAACTGCACCAGACACCCCCGGTTGATGGCGGTGTGCAGGGCGTCGATGCTGTACAAAAGAGTCTGGCTGTCGGTCTTGGGACGTCCGTCCACATACACCTGACGCTGCAGCTGGGTGCCCTCGTAGTCGGAGCAGAGGGCTTCCAGCTTGTGGATGATGCGCTTGCTGGTGCGCGCCGAGATGACGCTGCTGGACTGTACCGCGTCCACCAGCAGCTTCAGCTCCGAAAGCTCGAATGCACGGCTTGCCATCCAGTACCCGCCGCCGCGCCCGCGCTGCAGCTGGATGTCGTAGCCCAGACTGCGCAGGGTGTCGATATCGCTGTAAATGCTCTTGCGCTCGGCCAGAATGCCCTGATTTTCCAGCAGCTGCACTAGCTGGGGCACGTTCAGGCGGTGGTTCTCGTCGGTGCGCTGCTCAAGGATGCGCAGCAGCGTTACTAGCTTGGATTTCTGTCCTTCCTGCTTGGGCATGGGGCAATACCTCCGTCACGGTTTATTCCGGCAGCTTTTTGTCAAAGGCGGCGCGGCGCTGGGTGGAAAGGCGGAACATTTCTTCCAGCTTGTCCCGGTCGTCTGCCACAAGGGCGGCGCGCATTTCCTGCAAAGCAGAATCGAACTGGTCGATCTCGCTGATCAGGTTCTGCTTGTTCCACAAAAACAGCTCTGCCCACATTTTATCGTTGATGCGTGCAATGCGGGTCAGATCCCGGAAGGAGTCGCCGGTGTACTCGCACAGCGAGGTGTTGTCGTTGGCGCACATCAGGCTTACGGCGATGGCGTGGCACAGCTGGCTGACATAGCCGATCATCCGGTCGTGCTCCTGCACGGTCAGGGTGCAGATGTGCTTGAAGCCCAGCACCTCGGCCAGCTCCTTTGCCCACTGGATGCCCGCCGGGGTGTTCTTTTCGGTGGGGGTGATGATGAAGTTGGCCGGGGCAAAATTCACCTCAGCGGCGTGCTCTACGCTGGAAGTCTCGCGGCCGGCCATGGGGTGGCTGGCGATGAACTCCACCCCCGCCGGGCACAGCGCCTGCACCGGCTCCACAAGGCCGGTCTTGACGCCGGAAACATCCGTAAAGATGCACCCGGGCTTGAGCAGGGAACCGTAGGTTCGGAACCAGTCCAGCAGCGCGGTGGGGTACAGGCCAAAGATGATATGGTCGGCCTGCCGGACAAGATCCTCAAAATCGTGGGTCTTACCGCTGGCGATATAGCCGTGCTCCAGCGCGTACTGCAAATGTCCCTCGCTGCGGTTGATGCCGTCCACATGGAAGCCGGCGCGGGTCAGCTCCAGTGCGTACTTGCCGCCCAGCAGACCCAGACCCACTACGAGATAACGTTTTGTTTTATCAAGCATCTTCTACCTCCACGCCAAGCGGCGCTGCATCTGCAAAAAAGCCGGGCCAGCTCTTCTGGATGGCTTCGGCATCGTCCACGGTCAGGGGCAGCCCGGCGGCAGCAGCCAGCACCGCAAGGCTCATGACCACCCGGTGGTCGTTGTGGCCGTGCAGGGGCGCGGCAGGGGCGTGCAGACGCTCAGCACAGCCGTGCACCGTGATGGTGCCGCCGTCGCTTTCCAGCACGCCGCCGCAAGCGCGCAGCTCGGCCTCCATAGCCGCGATGCGGTCGCTCTCCTTCAACCGCAGCCGCTGGGCGTTGCGGATGACGGTGGTGCCCTTGCACAGCAGTCCCAGCACCATCAGCACGGGGCCAAGGTCGGGGCAGTCCGCAAGGTCGATGTCCACCCCATGCAGGGGTGCTTTTGCAAAGGTGACGCTGTCGCCGGTGCGGGTGAACACCGCGCCGCACCGGCGCAGGATGTCCAGAATGGCAGCATCGCCCTGCAAAGTGTCCGGCGCAAGGCCGGTGATGGTCACCCCGCCGCACACCGCGCCCAGCACCGCCGGAAACGCGGCCTGACTGTAATCGCCCTCCACGTTGTAGTCGCAGGGGTGGTACTGCTGCCCGCCCGGCAGCAGCAGGGTGGTTTCGTCCAGCCAGCGGCTGTGCACCCCAAAAGCGGCCTGCACAGCGCGGGTCATGTCGATGTAGCTGCGGCTCTCTACGGGGGGAATAAGGTGCAGGGTGCTATCCCCGGGCAGCAGCGGCAGCGCGAACAGCAGCCCGCTGATGAACTGGCTGGACACGTTGCCCGCCAGCCGGTAGTCCCCGGGGGTCAGTGCACCCTCCACGGTCAGTCCGGCGGGGGACTGCTCAAACCGGAGATTCTGCTCGCGATATAACGTTTCGTATACGGACTGCGGGCGCTCCATCAGCCGTCCGCGTCCGGTAAAGGTGACCGGCTGGCCGGTCAAGCTGGCAATGGGGATCAAAAACCGCAGGGTGCTGCCGCTTTCGCAGCAGTCCACCGGGGCGGTCAGGGGCAGAAAATGCCCAAGCCCCTGCACAGTAGCATCATCTGCGCCGGTGTCCACGGCGGCGCACAGCTGCGCGGCGGCGGACAGGGTGGCAGAGATATCCTTGCTGAATTCCAGATGGGTGATGTGGGAGCGCCCCACGGCCAGCGCGGCGCACAGCACGGCGCGGTGCGCCATGCTTTTGCTGGGCGGCGCGGCGATCACGCCCCCGATGCCGCCGGGGGCAGGTCTGATGGTTACTAGCATAGCGGTGTTATCCTTTTGCAATTTCCCACGGGCAGCGCTTCAGGCGCCCCCTTGGGGGCGCTGGCGCGCCAGCGCCTGAGGGGGTAAACGGTTTACATCTCCCGGCCGATAGCCCAAGCCACCTGACGGCACTTTGCCATGGCCTGTGCAAAGGCGTCCGGGGTCAGGCACTGTGCACCGTCGCTCCATGCGTGCTGGGGGTCGTAGTGCACCTCCACTTCCAGACCGTCCGCACCGGCAGCCACGGCGGCGATCATCATCGGCTCCACCAGATTGGCCTTGCCGGTGGCGTGGCTGGGGTCTACCACGATGGGCAGATGGGTCTTTTCGTGGATGATGGGCACAGCGGAAAGATCCAGCGTGTTGCGGGTGTATTTTTCAAAGGTGCGGATGCCGCGCTCGCAGAAGATGACCTGCTCGTTGCCGCCGGCCATGATGTACTCGGCGCTCATGATCCACTCCTCGATGGTGTTGCACAGGCCGCGCTTGAGCAGCACAGGCTTGTGCATCTTGCCCACCGCCTTGAGCAGCTGGAAGTTCTGCATATTGCGTGCGCCGATCTGCACCACGTCCACATACTCCTC
>OMBQ01001210.1_pt1 | contig 22422 bp, 19 predicted proteins | sample 1674311 | NCBI WGS metagenome assembly OMBQ01 (sample SAMEA103958160, study PRJEB25191) | human gut metagenome | biome: human-associated habitat [ENVO:00009003]; feature: intestine environment [ENVO:2100002]; material: feces | place: Germany | collected 2013/2015 | reverse complement strand
GGGTGCTCAAGCGCAGCGGCCTGCCGGTGTGGCATACGCTGGGTTTCAACCCCCATATCTACATGACCTTTGCCTGCCCGCTCTCGCTGGGGCAGGAGAGCGAGTGCGAGTGCGTGGACGTCAAGACCGAAGCCAAAGCCCCGGATTTTGCCCAGTGGCAGTCCGCCCTCAACGCCATCATGCCCGCCGGTATCCATGTTACCCGGGTAGCTCCGGTGGAGATGAAGGCGGACAGCATCGCCTTTGCCTGTTACTGCATCAGCTACCCGGCGGCTGCCGCTGCGGTGCTGGAGCAGTATAATGCACTGGAAACGGCCCCTGTGGAAAAGCACAGCAAGCGCGGCAAAAAGATCATAGACCTTAAAGAGCATATCCCGCAGCTGCGCTATACCGCACTGGGGGACACTGTGCAGCTGGAACTTTGCCTGCCCGCCGCGCAGGAGCTGAACCTGAACCCCTCGCTGCTCACCGGTTTTCTGGAAGAAAAGTTCGGCCTGCCAGCCGCAAGCGCCAATATCCTGCGCACCAAATTTTTGACGGCAGACCGGCAGCTATTTGCCTGAAGCGGCGCAAAAGTCTGTCTATCAGGCAAAACAGAAAATTTTTGCAAGATTTTTCGCCAAATTGCTTGCATTCAAGCCGGTTTTGTGCTATCCTATTAGGGCGTTAGTGTCCGCTGAGACCACAGCGGGGTTAATGACAAGTATTTATCATTAAACGGGCGGTCCTCTGACGGCTATGCCGTGCATGAACGTCTAAAAACAAATGGAGGATTCAAAAATGGACGCACTGAAGATTATTTCTGAAGGCAGCATCAAGGCTGAAAAGCCTCAGTTCAACGTTGGCGATACCGTCCGCGTTGATGTTCGTATCAAGGACGGCGACCGTGAGCGCATTCAGGCCTTTGAGGGCACTGTCATTGCTAAGAAGCACGGCGGCGTTGCAGAGACCTTCACCGTTCGCCGCGTGGCTTACGGTGTCGGCATCGAGCGTGTCTTCCCCGTCAACAGCCCCTTCGTTGAGAAGGTCACTGTTGTCCGCAAGGGCAAGGTCCGCCGCGCAAAGCTGTTCTATCTGCGTGGCCGTACGGGCAAGGCTGCCAAGGTCAAGAGCGATATTTGATCATCCCCGATTTGAAACCGGGAGAAAAGGGACAACTTGTTGTCCCTTTTTTCTTTTTCAAAGCCCGGGCGTATGTGTAAAATCAGGAAAGGCTGGTGGCTAAGCTATGGAAAAACAGCAGCAGTCTGCCCCCGCAGTGCGCGGACAGGGCATACTGGAATGGTACGAAGCGCTTATCTCCGCAGCGCTGGTGCTGGTACTGATCTTTTCGTTTTTCTTCCGCATCATTCAGGTGGACGGGCGCTCTATGGTGCCCACCCTGACCCACGGCGATAAGCTCATTGTCTGGGCGGCAGGCTACACCCCGCAGCGGGGCGATGTGGTTATCGTGGACAGCTACACCGTCTACGGTAAGCCGTTGGTCAAGCGGATCATCGCCAAGGGCGGCGACACCATCAGCATCGACTACGACGCCGGTACGGTCACGGTGAACGGCGAACTTTTGCAGGAGGACTACATTGCGGCCCCTACCTATCTGGGCTACGATGTGCAGTTCCCGTTCACGGTGCCGGAGGGCACCCTGTTTGTGATGGGGGACAACCGCAACGAATCGCTGGACAGCCGCTCCTCCTATGTCGGCTGCATTGACGAGCGTGATATTCTGGGCAAGGTGCTGCTGTGCTTTATGCCCTTTACAGATTTTGGGGTGGTAAAATGAACGAAATGGATACCCGGTTTGCAAACCAGTACAATATTCAGTGGTTCCCGGGCCACATGACCAAGACCCTGCGCATGATGGAGCAGGAGATCCAGCACGTTGATGCCAGCCTTGTGCTGCTGGATGCGCGCATTCCGCTTTCCAGCCTGAACCCGGAGATCGAGCGCATCACCGACCACAAGCCAAAGCTCTATGCGCTGAACAAGGCCGACCTTGCCGACCCGGCTGTGACTGAGGAGTGGATCCGCTACTTCCACGCTGCAGATGCCGGCTGCGTGGCCATCAGCGCCAAGCAGAAGGGCGGCGCAAACGCCGTGAAGGCGGCTATTGAAAAGGAACTTTCCGGCCTGCTGGAGCGCCGCCAGAACCGCGGCATGGGCGGTGCCAAGACGCAGGTGATGCTGTGCGGCATCCCCAACGTGGGCAAATCCACCTTTATCAACACCTTTGCAGGCTCTGCCCGCGCCAAGGCGGCAGACCGCCCCGGCGTGACCAAGGGCAAGCAGTGGGTCAGCACCGAAAAGTTTGATCTGCTGGATATGCCCGGCGTGCTGTGGAAAAAGTTCGATTCCAAGACCATCGCCTCCAATCTGGCCTTTATCGGCTCCATCAAGGACGATATTCTGGATGTGGAAGAATTGGCCATGAACCTGCTGGACGAGGTGCGCCGCAACTATCCCGACCTTGTGGCACAGCGCTACAAGCTGGATGCTGAAACGCTGGCACTGCCGCCCTACGAGCTGCTGGAAGCCATCGGCCGCAAGCGCGGGCTGCTGGTGCGCGGCGGCGAGGTGAACACCGAGCGCTGCGCCATCATGCTGGTGGACGAGTTCCGCGCCTGCAAGTGGGGTCGCATCTCTCTGGAGCGCCCGCCGCAGCGGGACGATCTGGCCGACTTTGCTGAGGAGAACGAGGAATGAAGCGCCGCTCGGACGAGGAAATCTCGGCGCCGCTGTACGCCTTTGACGCTGAGGTACGCAGCCAGTACGGCTGCTTTGCCGGTGTGGACGAGGCTGGGCGCGGCCCGCTTTGCGGCCCTGTTTGCGTAGCGGCCTGTATTCTGGACCCGGAAAACCCGGTGTACGGCATCAATGATTCCAAAAAGCTGACCGAGAAAAAGCGCGAAGCACTGTTTGATGAGATCTGCGAAAAGGCGCTGGCCTACCGTATCGTTTTTGTAGGGCCGGAGGTCATCGACCGGGAAAATATCCTGCACGCTACCATGGGCGGGATGCAGCAGGCGGTGGAGCAGCTGGACATCGTGCCCAATCTGGTGCTGGTGGACGGCAACCGCACCCCCGCAGGCTTGCAGATCCCGGCACAGCCGGTGGTTAAGGGCGATGCCACCAGCGCCAGCATCGGCGCAGCCTCGGTGCTGGCCAAGGTCAGCCGTGACCGCTATATGCTGGAACTGGATAAGCAGTACCCGCAGTATCAGCTGGCAAAGCACAAGGGCTACCCCACAAAGCTGCACTATGAGCTGATCGCGCAGTACGGCATCCAGCCGTTCTACCGCCGTAGCTTCCTTAAAAAGCAGGGCTACTGGCCGGAGAGCGGCAAATGAACCGCGCCGAGACCGGCCGCAGGGGAGAAGCTGCCGCTGCCCGCTGGTATCAGAAGCAGGGAGCGCAGCTGCTGGCGCATAACTATCATACCCGCATGGGAGAGCTGGATCTTGTGCTGCGGGAGCCGGATGGCACCATCGTCATCTGCGAGGTAAAGACCCGCAGCCAAGGGATGCTGCAGCGCCCTGCTGCCGCCGTAGACCCGGCCAAGCAGCACCGGCTGATCTGCGCTGCACAAGGGTATTTGCAGCAGACCGGCCAAAGCGAAGAACCGGTGCGTTTTGACGTTGCAGAGGTAGTTCCTCTTGACAGCGGGCGCTGGATGGTACATATTATAAAGGGTGCCTTTCTCTGCGAGACCTAAGGGTGTATCTGAAAAGTCGAAAATTTAGTCTATTTCTACAAGCACAGTTGGATTTTGCGTTAAACAGCCTTGAAATCCACAAAGGATTCCTGCGGCTATTTGCCTTAAATCCCGCTTGTGCTTGCGAAATATCCGTCATTTTCTTTGTTTTCAGATACACCTTAGGCAGAAACCGTGGCACCGGTGGGAAGTATGCGGCAAAACGAGGGTTTTGCCGTACAACCGGGAACGTGCCCGGCACGTTCCGTGGCGAAAAGGAGCGATGACCATGCAGTTTTTCAGTACCAGAGATCAGAACCGCAAAGTAACTTCTTCTCAGGCAATTGCACAGGGGCTGTCTGATGAGGGCGGTCTGTTTGTGCCGGCAAGTTTTCCGCAGGTGGATGTAAAAGCCCTGTGCGGGCTGGATTACCCCGCGCTGGCAGCAGCTGTTGTGCGGGAGTACCTGACCGATTACGACCCCGCTTTCCTGACCGACGCCACCCGCAGCACCTACGGTGCTGCTTTCGGCGGTAAGGCAGGCTATCTTGCCCCGGTGGAAGGGGACACCTATGCCCTTGAGCTGTGGCACGGCCCGACCTGCGCCTTTAAAGATTACGCCCTGCAGCTGATGCCCAAGCTGCTGGTGGAAGCCAAAAAGAATCTGGGACGCACCGAAAAGACCCTGATCCTTGTGGCTACCAGCGGCGATACCGGCAAGGCTGCGCTGGACGGCTACCATGATATCCCCGGTGTGGAGATCGCTGTGTTCTATCCCACCGGCGGCACCAGCGAGATCCAGCGTTTGCAGATGGCAACGCAGGAGGGTGCTAACGTTGCTGTTTACGCCGTGCGCGGCAACTTCGACGATGCTCAGACCGGCGTAAAGAAGGTTTTTGGCGATAAGGCCATCGCCGCCGAGCTGGAAAAGCGGAACATCCGTCTTTCCAGCGCCAACTCCATCAACTGGGGCCGCCTTGTGCCGCAGATCGTCTACTATTTTGCCGCCTACGCCCAGCTGCTCAAGGCCGGTAAGATCACCTTTGGCGACGAGGTGGACTTCTGCGTACCCACCGGCAACTTCGGCGATATCCTTGCCGGTTATTACGCAAAGCAGATGGGTCTGCCTGTGGGCAAGCTGGTCTGCGCCTCCAACGAGAACAACGTGCTGACCGATTTCCTCACCACCGGTACTTACACCGCAAAGCGGGAGTTCTTCAAGACCACCTCGCCCAGCATGGACATTCTGGTGTCCTCCAATCTGGAGCGCCTGCTGTACCATGTGACCGGCAGCGATGCCGAGGTGGCAGGCTTTATGCAGCAGCTGGCTGCCACCGGCAGCTACACCGTCCGTCCCGAGACGCTGGCCGCCATTCAGCAGACCTTCTCCTGCGGCTGGAGCAGCGAGGACGAGGTGGCAGGGGAGATCCGTGCCCGCTACGAAAAGGATGGCTACCTGTGCGATACCCACACCTCTGTGGCTTTCCATGTGGCTGCACAGAAAAAGCGGCAGGGCGTGCCCATGGTGGTGCTTTCCACCGCATCGCCCTTCAAGTTCCCCCGCAGTGTGCTGAGCGCACTGGGCAAAGCTGCTCCGGAAAACGATTTTGAAGCCATGCAGCAGCTGGAGGCTGCCACCGGTCATGCCGCACCGGCAAGCCTTGCCGCTCTGCGCAGCAAGCCGGAGCGCTTTGATACGGTCATTGCCCCGGAACAGATCGCCGAGGTGGCGCTGGGCTATCAGGCATAAGCTTCTGCGGACAGACAGAACAGGAGTAAACAGACTATGGCACTTTTTGTGCTTGGCGATCCCCATCTTTCTCTGGGCGCATCCAAGCCGATGGATATCTTTCCCGGCTGGAACGATTATGTGGACAGGCTGGAGAAAAACTGGCGCAAGCTCATCACCCCGCAGGATACCATCGTGCTGGCGGGGGATATCAGCTGGGCTATGCGCCTGACCGATACCCGCAAGGACTTTGCCTTTTTGCAGCAGCTGCCCGGGCAGAAGATCATCATGAAGGGCAACCACGATTACTGGTGGTCCACCGCCAACAAGATGAACGCCTACCTCAAGGCCGAGGGCTTTGATACCCTGCATATCCTGCACAACAATTCTTACAGTGTGGAGGGGTACGCCATCTGCGGCACCCGCGGCTGGCTGTTCGATGTGGGGGAACCCCATGATGAAAAGGTGATGAACCGCGAGATCGGCCGTCTGCGCATGAGTTTGCAGGCTGCGGAGCCCGGGCTGGAAAAGCTGGTGTTCCTGCACTATCCGCCTGTCTACACCGGCACCAGTGCCCCGGAGATCGTAGCCACCCTGAAGGAGTTCGGCATCAAGACCTGCTTCTACGGGCATCTGCATGGCAACGCCATCCGGTTTGCCGTACAGGGCGAGGTGGACGGCATCCGGTACAAGCTGGTAAGTGCCGACGGCCTGCGTTTTTGCCCCTACCGCATCAATTAACGGCGGTACAAAAGGGCAAAAACGACAAAATTTAAAAATTTGGTATGGCAATTGTGTCCAGAGCGTGCTATAATAAGTTTTGACGCGATTGTTGCACCCAATTGAGCGCGCGCGTCCCCGCATTCCGTGTGCATACAGCAAGGACGTGGTGCGCGGTTGCTCAGGGCAAAAACTTCCTGCCCGGAGCAATAGAATATTTGAGTGGAGGATAAACAAATGAATCTCATCAAGTGTGAAAAGCTCGAGAAGAGCATGGCAGAACTGCAGTTCTCCATCGACGCAGAAGCTTTCAAAAAGGCTGTTGCCGATGTTTTCAAAAAAGAGGGCAAGAAGTACCCTGTGCAGGGCTTCCGCAAGGGCAAGGCTCCCAAGGCTCTGATCGAGAAGATGTACGGCGCAGACGTCTTTACCTATGACGCCATCAACGAGCTGTTCCCGGAGGCTTTCGAGGCTGCCGCTAAGGAAGCTGGCGTGGAGCCCGTGGGCCGTCCCGAGGTCACCGTGGATTCTGCCAGCGAGGCAGAGGGCGCTACCCTGACCGTGAAGGTCGCCGTGAAGCCCGAGGTCAAGGTTGGCAGCTACAACGGTCTGACCGTGGAAAAGACTGTCCATACTGTTACCGACGAGGCTGTGGACGCTGAGCTGAAGCGTGTGCAGGAGCGCAACGCCCGTGAGCTGACCCGTGAGGGCGCTGCTCAGGATGGCGATATCGCTGATATCGACTTCGAGGGCTTTGTGGACGGTGTCGCATTCGAGGGCGGCAAGGCTGAGCACTACAACCTGACTCTGGGCAGCGGCAGCTTCATTCCCGGCTTTGAGGAGCAGGTCGTTGGCCACTCCGCCGGCGAGGAGTTCGATGTGAACGTCACCTTCCCCACCGAGTATCAGGCTGCTGAACTGGCTGGCAAGGCTGCTGTCTTTAAGATCAAGCTGCACGAGGTCAAGTACAAGGAGCTGCCCGCTCTGGATGACGAGCTGGCAAAGGACTGCTCCGAGTACGACACTCTGGACGAGTTCAAGGCTTCCATCCGCAAGAACAACCAGGAGCAGCTGGACAAGCAGGATGATCTGGCTGTCGAGAATGCTCTGGTCGATCAGGTCATCGAGAGCATGGAGGGCGAGATCCCGCAGGCTATGTACGATGTCCGCATGGACGAGATGGTCAACGACTTCGCTTTCCGCGTGGAGCAGCAGGGTCTGCGTCTGGAGGACTACCTGAAGTATATGGGTCAGTCCATGGAGCAGTTCCGTGCCGCTTTCATGCCGCAGGCTGAGAAGCAGGTCAAGATCGGTCTGGCTCTGGAGGCTGTTGCTGCTGCTGAGCACATCGAGGCTTCCGAGGACGAGATCAATGCTGAGATCAAGCGCATTGCTGACCAGTACAAGATGGAAGAGGATAAGGTGCGTGAGCTGATCAACCTCGAGGATCTGAAGCAGGATCTGGCTCGCACCAAGGCCATCGACTTCATCAAGAGCCACGCTAACATCGTGGAGAAGCCCGCAGAGGCTGAGAAGGCTGCTGACGCTGAGTAATCAGTGCCGGGCTCTGTAAAGCGCCGCAGGCGTTTTATCAAAGGTTGTTAAAATTGACCGGTACGGCTGAACTTTACAGGGAACCCGTATCGGTCAATTTTGCCAATAAACTTAAACCATTTTCAGGAGGCGAACTTTATGAGTTTTGTTCCTTACGTTGTCGAGCAGTCGGCGCACGGAGAGCGTTCTTACGATATTTTCTCTCGTCTGCTGAACGATCGCATCATCGTGCTGAGCGAGGATGTCAACGATACCACCGCAAGCCTTGTGGTGGCGCAGCTGCTGTATCTGGAAGGGCAGGACCCGGATAAGGACATCAGCCTGTATATCAACAGCCCCGGCGGCTCCATTAGTGCCGGTATGGCCATCCACGACACCATGCAGTATATCAAGTGCGACGTTTCCACCATCTGCATGGGCATGGCTGCCTCTATGGGCGCATTTCTGCTGGCAAGCGGCACCAAGGGCAAACGCTTTGCGCTGCCCAACGCCGAGATCATGATCCACCAGCCGCTGATCGGCGGTCAGGGCGGCGGCCTTTCCGGCCAGACTACGGATATCAAGATCCATGCTGAGCACATGGTCTATATCCGCGATAAGATGAACCGGATGCTCAGCGAGTACACCGGCCAGCCGCTGGAAAAGATCCAGCAGGACACCGAGCGCGACAACTACCTTACCGCGCAGCAGGCAAAGGAATACGGCCTGATCGATGAGGTCATTGCCCACCGGTAAACCGCTATAATCTATCCAGGATAAGGAAAAACAGCTATGGCAAATAACAATTCCGGCAAAAACGAAAAGGATCTGGTTTGCAGCTTTTGCGGCAAGCATCAGGACGAAGTGGAGCGCATGATCATTGGCCCCGGGGTCAATATCTGCAGCGAGTGCATCGGCCTGTGCCACGATCTGCTCTCTGACAAGCCGGATCAGCCCAAAAGCGCCCGTCCGGGACGCGGAAACGCAAGCCGCGCCCATGTCCAACCCGCTGCCGCAGATCTGGATATCAACATCATGACCCCGGCCGAGATCAAGGATGGTCTGGATCAGTATGTCATCGGTCAGGACGAGGCAAAGCGTGTGCTGTCCGTTTCGGTCTACAACCACTATAAGCGCATCCTCAGCGGCAAGGGCGGCGATGTGGAGCTGCAAAAGTCCAACGTGCTGCTGCTGGGCCCCTCCGGCGTGGGCAAGACCCTGTTGGCACAGACACTGGCCAAGATGCTGGGCGTGCCCTTCGCAATTGCGGATGCCACCACCCTTACCGAGGCCGGTTATGTGGGCGAGGACGTGGAAAACATTCTGCTCAAGCTGATCCAGGCGGCAGATTTTGACGTGCAGAAGGCACAGATCGGCATCATCTACATTGATGAGATCGATAAGATCACTCGCAAGAGCGAAAACCCCTCCATCACCCGCGATGTGGGCGGCGAGGGCGTGCAGCAAGCACTGCTGAAGATCTTGGAGGGTACTGTCAGCAACGTGCCGCCGCAGGGCGGCCGCAAGCACCCGCAGCAGGAGTTCATCCAGATCGACACCACCAACATCCTGTTCATCTGCGGCGGTGCCTTTGATGGTCTGGACAAGTATATTCTGCGCCGCACCGATAAGTCCGCGCTGGGCTTCGGCAGTGCGCTGAAGGATAACTCCACCGAGGCCGAGCGCGCCTTGCTGCGCAAGGTAGAGCCCCACGATCTGGTCAAGTTCGGCCTGATCCCGGAGCTGATCGGCCGTCTGCCGGTCATTACCGTGCTGGATGATCTGGACGAGGATGCACTGGTACGCGTGCTCAAGGAGCCCCGCAACAGTCTGGTCAAGCAGTACAAGGAGCTGCTGGGCATGGATAACGTGGAGCTTACCTTCACGGACGAAGCCCTGCACGCCATTGCCCGCAAGACCATCGAGCGCAAGACCGGTGCCCGTGGTCTGCGCAGTGTGATGGAAAGCATTCTGCTGCCCATCATGTACGAGGTGCCCAGCGATGCCACCATCATCCGCGTGACCGTGGACGAGGACACTGTGGAGGGCGGCGAAGCACATCTGGAATACGGCGCTGTGCGCAAACGCTATAAAAATCAGGTCGCTCTCAGCTGACGGCATTGCCGCACAGCAGGGGAGCGCACCCGCCTGAAAGCCCTGTTTCGAAAGCTTTTTGCTTTTGGCAGGGCTTTTTGCTTTCAAATTCTTGTTTCTGACAGGAAAATGTACTATAATAGTAAAATGTGGAGCGTGCGGCATGTGCTCTCTGGCAGGGGCATACCGCAAAAGACGAGCCATAGAATTGGGTAATAGGAAGTACTATAAAGGAGTGTGTATTCAATGGCAAATTATCACGAGATGGATCGCGCTGCGCTGACCGCTGAAAAGGCAGCGCTGGAACAGGCTTATAAAGAGTTTCAGGCAAAGGGTCTGAAGCTGAATATGGCACGCGGCAAGCCCGGCCCCCACCAGATGGATCTGGCAATGGACCTGCTGAAGATGACCGACTACACCACGGATGCAGGCACCGATGCCCGCAACTACGGCGAGCTGGAGGGTCTGAGCGAGGCCCGCGCCCTGTTTGCAGATGTGTTCGGCGTAAAGCCCAACGAGGTGTTCGTGGGCGGCAACTCCAGCCTGCAGCTGATGTATAACCTCATCAACATCGGTTATGTGTTTGGCTTCCCGGAGTCTCCCTGCCCTTGGTCTCAGGTGGAAAAGCGCAAGTTCCTCTGCCCGGTGCCCGGCTATGACCGTCACTTTGCCATCACCGAAGAGTTCGGCTTTGAGCTCATCAGCGTGCCCATGACCCCCAACGGCCCCGATATGGACGTTGTGGAAAAGCTGGTGGCAGAGGATGATACCATTAAGGGTATCTGGTGTGTGCCGCAGTACTCCAACCCCGATGGCTACACCTACAGCGATGAGACCATCGAGCGCTTTGCCAAGATGAAGACCGCAGCCCCGGATTTCAAGATCTTCTGGGACGAGGCTTACATCGTCCATCACCTGACCGAGGAGATCATCGAGACTCCTGTTCTGCTGAACGTGAGCAAGAAGTACGGCACGCAGGATCGCGTGTTCATGTTCACCTCCACCAGCAAGATCACCTTCCCGGGTGCCGGCGTTTCTGCCATTGCCTGCAGCGACAACAGCATGAAGTATATGTGCAAGCGCTTTGCAGTGATGATCATCAGCTACGATAAGATGAACCAGCTGCGCCATGTCCGCTTCCTGAAGAACAAGGAGGGCGTTCTGGCACACATGGCAAAGCACCGCCGCCGTCTGGTGCCCTGCTTTGATGCCGTCAAGACCGCCTTTGCCGCCAACCTCACTCCCTGCGGCGATATTGCCCACTGGACCAACCCCAAGGGCGGCTACTTCATCAGCCTGTATGTCATGCCCGGCTGCGCCAAGCGCGTGGCAGAACTGTGCAAGGATGCAGGTCTGGTGCTGACCGGCGCAGGCTCTGCTTATCCGTACCACAAGGACCCGCAGGACTCTCATCTGCGTATTGCCCCCACTTACCCCAGTCTGGACGAGGTGGAGACCGCTTCCGAGCTGCTGTGCGTCTGTGTGCGTCTGGCCGTTGTGGAAAAGCTGCTGGCTGATATGGCCTAAGGCTTGAAATAACTTGTATATTCTCCTCTGCGGGGCTCTTTGCAGGGCCGGCAGGGGAGTTTTATCACAGAAAGGCCGGCACGACGGCTGCTCTGTGAGGAGAGGAGCCGTTGGCAAAACTTGCGGTTCACAACAAAAACGGCTGCGGCTGCACAGCCGCCGCTTTTGGAGGTTCCCTGATTTATGAAAACAAAAGGCAAAGCATGGCAGCTGGTCGTTACCGCGCTGCTGATCGTTGTATTTGTCTACACCGCCTTTTTTGGCGTAGCGGCAAAATACGGCGATGTGACCACCACCTATATCAAGGGTGCAAAGGATATCCGCTTTGGCGTGGATATCAAAGGCGGCGTCAACGTCACCTTTGTGCCCTCGGATGGCTACGATGCCACAGACGAGCAGCTGGATGCCGCCCGTCTGGTCATCGAGAACCGTCTGGTCGCGCTGAACGTGACGGACTACGAGCTGTATGTGGACAACAATTCCGACAGCCTGATCCTGGAGTTCCCGTGGCAGTCCGGCGAGACGGACTTTGATCCCGAGTCCGCCATTCAGGAGATCGGCACCACCGCCTACCTGACCTTCCGCGAGGGAGCCAGCAAGGACGGCGAGCTGATTTTGGACGGCTCTATGGTCGAAAGCGCCTCGGCGCAGTACGGCGCTGTGAGCAACGGCGGCAGCTCAGAGTATTACGTTGCCCTCAAGTTTACCACCGAGGGTGCCAAGGCCTTTGGCGATGCCACCACCAAGCTGGCCGCCGATAAGGGCAGCATCAGCATCTGGCTGGACGACGAGAACGTGAGCACCGCCACCGTCAACACCGCCATTACCGATGGACAGGCCATCATCACCAGTTCGGCTTCTAATCCCTTTACGCAGGATGCTGTGGTCAAGATGGCACGCCAGATCAACTCCGGTGCGCTGCCCTTTGCCCTGAGCGTGGACAGCTACTCTACCGTGAGCCCCAGTCTGGGCGAAAACAGCCTTGGTGCCATGGTGCTGGCAGGTCTGATCGCTTTTGCCCTCATCGTGGTGTTCATGACGGTGCTGTACCGTCTGCCGGGCTTTCTGGCCTGCATCGCGCTGGCCGGTCAGGTGGCGGCTACGCTGGCCTTTGTGTCCGGCTACTTCCCGGTATTTGAAAGCTTTACCCTGACCCTGCCCGGCATCGCAGGTATCATTCTGGCCATCGGCATGGGCGTGGATGCCAACGTCATCACCGCCGAGCGCATCAAAGAGGAGCTGAAAAACGGCAAATCTCTGGACGGCGCCCTGAAGAGCGGCTTTGCCCGCGGTCTGACCCCCATCATTGACGGCAACGTGACTATCGTCATCGTGGCCATCGTGCTCATGGGTGCCTTCGGCCCCTCGGACGGTCTGTTTGCCAAGGCACTGCACTTTGTGTTCTTTGCCTTCGGCCCCTCTACCGCAGGCACCATCTACGCCTTCGGCTATACGCTGCTTACCGGCGTGCTGCTGAACTTCGTGTTCGGTGTGTTCGCTACCCGTGTGATGATCCGTGGTGCAGCCGCCATCAAGGCACTGCGCAACCCGTGGCTGTACGGTGCTGCAAAGCCCGTGCAGGAAAAGGCCGAAAAGAAGCCGGTGGATTTCGTGTCCCTGCGCAAAAAGTTCCTGACCATCTCCGCCTGCCTGATGGCAGCCATTCTGCTGTGCGCCGTGGTGTTCGGTGTGCATCTGGATACCGAGTTCACCGGCGGTGCTATGATCACCCTGTCCTACGAGGGCAGCTTTGACCAAGTCACTGTGCAAAAGACCGCTGCAGCGGCGCTGGAAAACACCGGTCTGACCCTGCAGACCGGCGAGAACGTAGCCACCGGCGACCAGACCCTGAAGATCTCCATGCCCGGCACCGAGACCGTGACCACCGAGCAGGTGGAGAACCTGCTGGACTCCCTGAACGAGAACTACCCGGACAACCAGTTTGCCCAGCTGTCCCTGAGCAACGTCAGCGCAGCCATGGGTACCAAGTTCCTGCAGAAGAGCTTGGTGGCTGTGCTGTTTGCACTGGTGCTCATTCTGCTGTATATCGCCCTGCGCTTCAAGAACATCGGCGGTCTGACCGGCGGCATGATGGCAGTGCTGGCGCTGGTCAACGACCTGATGGTGGTGTTCGGCACCTTTGTGCTGCTGCGCACCGCACTGGACGGCAACTTTATCGCTGCTATGCTCACCATCCTCGGCTACTCCATCAACGATACCGTTGTGGTGTACGACCGTATCCGCGAGAACCGCGCCCTGATGGGTAAAAAGGCTGGCTTTGAAGAGCTGGTCAACCAGTCGGTCAACCAGTCTGCCCGCCGCACCCTGATCACCACCATCACCACCGTGATGGCACTGGGCGTCATGTGCATCGTGGCAAAGCTCTACGGTCTGGACAGCATCTTTACCTTTGCGTTCCCGCTGATGATGGGTATGATCAGCGGTGTGTACACCTCTCTGTGTGTTTCCACCTCGGCATGGGTGCTGTGGAGCGAGCGCAGGAAAAAGAAAGACTAAGGCGGAGGAACAAACGATGAAGTGCCCTTATTGCGGTGCGGAGGAATCCAAGGTGATCGACTCCCGCCCGACTGAAGACAACGAGCGCATCCGCCGCCGCCGCGAGTGCCTGAACTGCCATATGCGCTTTACCACCTATGAGGTGGTGGAAACGGTGCCGCTGGTGGTCATTAAAAAGGATAACTCCCGCGAGCCCTTTGACCGGCAGAAGCTGCTCAATGCCATGCTGCGTGCCTGCGCCAAGCGTCCTGTCAGCTATGAAGCACTGGAGCACGCCGTCAGCAGCATCGAACAGTCTCTGTTCAGCTCCTACGACCGCGAGATCCCCAGTGTGCGCATCGGCGAGCTGACCATGCAGGAACTGAAAAAGATCGACGAGGTGGCCTATATCCGCTTTGCATCGGTCTACCGCCAATTTGCGGATGTGGAAAGCTTTCTTGATGAACTGAAAAAGCTTGTGGGAGACCGCAAGGAAAAACAGTAAAATACAACCCGGAGGGGCTGTTGCACAAAGTGATGTGCAGCAGCCCCTTTTTTGTGTGCTTATTTGAAACGAAATCTCCGTATAAGAAGAGAATGCAGACAGGAACGCAACAAAGCGCCACAAAAGCGTACACAAAGCATTGATATGCAAAATAATGTATAAAAATCCGATAATATACACTCCGATAGGCATCGGAACAGCCCGGAAAGTGTGCGGAAGCTGTTGCACTTGGCTGATTTTGAAGAGAAGCGCAACACAACTGTAACGTTTTCGGAACTTTTGTTACGCTTGAGTTGCGGTAAAAGAGCGGAAAAATTTTAAAAAATCTGTATTTTTTCTGCAAATTAGCCTTTGAACCTCTTGACGTCTGTATGGTTTTGTGATACTCTTGTGACACAAGAGTTGCAGATGTGATACGACAGAGTTGCAAACAAGTTGCAGCATACAACATCACACTGTATAAGGCAGCAGACCGGAGGCAATCTTATGAAGCGTGCAATGAGTACCATGAAGAATATCGCAGCAGCTGCTATGACGTTGGCTGTGGTTTTTGGTTTTGCAGGCTTCAAGCCCGTCACCGCAAACGCAGCACAGGCTGCCGTGCCTGCTGCCGCTTCCGTGGAGGAAGAGAACTCCTACTTTGAGGAAGACGCTTACCAGCGCAGCTTCCTGACCCTGATCAATAACGAGCGCGCACAGGCTGGTCTGGCTCCTGTTGCTCTGGGCGACAGCAGCCACAATGCCGCTGCAATGAAGCGTGCCGAGGAGCTGGCAGTTTCTTACTCCTACGTTCGTCCCAACGGTCAGCGCGATTTCACCGTTCTGGCAGAGAACGGTATCAGCGATGTTTCCACCGGCGAGAACTACATGGCCGGCTGCTCCACCCCCGATTCCGCAATGGATCAGTGGATGGCTACCGATTTTACCCGCGAGCGCATCCTGAACGCCGATGCCACCACCGTGAGCGTTGGCCACTACGAGGGCGGCGTCTACAACAACTACTGGGTGCTGATCTTCTCTTACCCTGAAAATTCTCACACCGAGGACTACCGTCAGGAAGTTCTGGATCTGGTCAATGCTCAGCGCGCAAAGTACGGTCTGACCGCTCTGGAAATGGGCGATGATAATCTGACCGCCGCTGCACAGACCCGCGCCGAGGAGATCGCCGTTGTAAACTCTCACGTCCGCCCCGATGGCTCCAAGTGCTTTACCGTCCTGAAGGACTACGGCGTTACCGATACCCCCACCGGCGAGAATGCCGCATGGGGCAGCGTCTCTCCTGAAGAGGTCGTCAACGCATGGATGAACTCCGAAGGCCATCGCGCCAATATCCTGAACCCTGAGGCTCGCAAGATGAGTGTTGGCTACTACTACAATAGCAACAGCACCTGGGGTCATCAGTGGATTCAGATCTTTACCAAGTGATTAACTGCTTTCTTCTTATAAAAGACTGACGGAGCCGCAAGGCTTCGTCAGTCTTTTTATTTGCGCCCGTTTGTGTTATACTTATTCTGAGTTATTGTCAGGAGGATCTAACGTGGAGGATTACCGCACCGTCCGGGGCACGGCCACCGGCGAATATGAAGAGAAAAAAAGCCGCTTTATCGCACAGCTCTCCTTTGCCGACAGCGAGGAAGCCGCTGTGGCCTTTCTGGAGCAGGTGCGGACGGCTAACCGCACCGCACGGCACAATGTCTACGCTTACCGCCTGCGGGCGGGCAACCGCGAGCGCTATTCTGATGACGGTGAGCCGGCAAAGACTGCCGGTACGCCCGCGCTGGAGGTGCTGCAGCACAGCGGCCTGACCGACCTGATCGTGGTGGTCACCCGCTACTTTGGCGGGGTGCTGCTGGGCACCGGCGGTTTGGTGCGCGCTTACACCACCGCCACCGCCCGCGCACTGGAAAACGCGGAGGTCGTCACAGTGCGCAGTGTGGTGGAGCTGCGGGTCACCGTGGACTATGCCCTCTACGAGCGTGCATCTCTGCTCATTGATGCCGCCGGGGCAAAACAGGCACCGCCGGAGTTTGCAGACCGTGTCACCCTGCGCTGGCAGATGCCGGAACACACCGAAGCCCCGCTGCTGGAGCAGCTGCGGGAGCTGACCCGGGGCAGCGCTCAGGTGACGGTGTCTGACCCGTTCTACGCACCATTTTAAAAAACAAAGTCTTTTTTGCAAACCGACACCGAACTTCCCCCTTCGACACGGCCGATGTGCTACAATTGCCGCAGCGCAGCAATTGGGATCGGCTGCGCGCAGAGGGGAGGGGAGAAACCCGAAAAACAAAAGGAGGATCTGTATGGATGTGCGCCGGAGAACCGAAGAGATCGAGCACCTCACCTTTGCGCCTTGGGCGACCTTCAGCGATGCAAGCCGCGGCAGAGCTGTGCCGGAGCCGCAGGACCCGCTGCGCCCGGTGTTTCAGCGGGACCGCGACCGGGTGCTGCACTGCAAGGCCTTCCGGCGTCTCAAGCAGAAAACGCAGGTGTTCCTCTCGCCGGAGGGCGACCTGTACCGCACCCGGCTGACCCATACGTTGGAGGTCTCGCAGATCGCCCGCACCATTGCCCGTGGTCTGCGCCTGAACGAGGATCTGACCGAGGCCATCAGCCTTGCGCATGATCTGGGGCATACCCCCTTTGGCCACGCGGGAGAAAAGGCACTGGATGCTCTTTGCCCGGACGGCTTCCGCCACTATATGCAAAGCCTGCGTGTGGTGGACCGGCTGGAAAAGGACGGCGAAGGGCTCAACCTGACGTGGGAGGTGCGCAACGGCATCGTTACCCACACCAAGGGCACATGGGCAGCTACCCCGGAAGGACGCATCGTGCGCTTGGCGGATCAGATCGCCTTTGTCAACCACGATATCGAGGACGCTGTGCGCGCCGGTGTGCTGGACGCTGCCACCCTGCCCAAGGACTGCACGGCAGTGCTGGGACAGACCAAATCTGCCCGCATCACCACCATGATCAACAGCATTCTCACCCACAGCGAGGGGGATGTCCGCATGGGCACGGAGGAATACGAAGCGTTCCTTGCTCTGCGGGATTTCATGTACACTACCGTGTATGTGGATAAAAACGCCAAGCGTGAGGAGCAGAAGGTGGACAAGCTTATCGCGGAGCTGTACGAATACTACCTGACCCATGTAGACCGGATGTCCAACTTTTATGTGCAGCTGGCCTATCAGGAGGGACGGGAGCGCGCCGTCACCGACTACATCAGCGGTATGAGCGACGAGTTTGCCATCCGCACCTTTGAAGAACTGTTCGTGCCCCAGAAATGGCACGTCCTTTAAAACTGGAGAGGTCGTTTAAAACAACATGATCCCACACGAATACATCGAGGAGCTTACCCGCCGCACCGACATTGTGGAGCTGGTGGGCAGCTATGTGCAGCTCAAACGCAAGGGACGGCTGTACGGCGGGCTGTGCCCTTTTCACAGCGAAAAAACGCCGTCCTTTTATGTGTACCCGGACACCCAAAGCTTTTACTGTTTCGGTTGTCAGGCAGCCGGAGATGCCATCAGCTTTGTCAAAAAGATCAACAATATCAGCAGCGGCGAAGCCATCAAGATGCTGGCTTCCCGCGCCGGGATGCCGGAACCGCAGGAGGACGATAAGACGGGACGCCTGCGCAGCCGGGTGCTTTCCATGAACAAGGAGGCCGCCCGCTTCTTCCATGCCTGCCTGAACTCTACCGTGGAGGAGGCGCGGCAGGCGCGCGCTTACTGGCGGCGGCGCGGGCTGGACGATAAGACCATCGTCCGGTTCGGGCTGGGCTATGCCCCCAACGATGGGCAGGCGCTGTACCAATACCTGCGGGATAAAGGCTACAACCAGCAGGAGCTGGATGCCAGCGGCCTGTTCAAGCGCAGCCAGTCCGGGCGCATCTATTGCCTGTTCTGGAAGCGTGTCATGACCCCCATCTTTGACCTGCGCGGCAACATCATTGCCTTTGGCGGGCGCGTGATGGACGACTCCAAGCCCAAATACGTCAACAGCCCGGAGACGCTGGTCTACCACAAATCTGAGACGGTGTTTGCCATGCAGATCGCAAAGCGCAGCGCCTCCCGGCGGTTCGTGCTGTGCGAGGGCTACATGGACGTCATCAGTATGCAGCAGGCGGGCATTGATACCGCCGTCTGCGCCTGCGGCACCGCGCTGACCCCCGGGCAGGTGCGCATCATCAGCGAGTATGCCGACGAAGTCATTCTGAGCTACGACTCGGACGAGGCCGGTCAGAAGGCGACCCTGCGCTCGCTGGAGCTGTTCCGCAACAGCCCGGTAAAGGTGGGCGTTTTGCAGATCCCCGGCGCAAAGGACCCGGACGAGTATATCAAAAAATACGGCCCGGAGCGCTTTCAGGCACTTTTGGACGGGGTGGGCAACGCGCTGGACTTCCGGCTCAAGCGCCTGCGGGATCAGTATGATCTCTCGCAGGATGCGCAGCGGCTGCAATATGTAAAGGAAGCCGTGGAAATGCTGGCCGAGCGCTCTAACCCCACCGAGCAGGAGGTGTACGCCGGGCGGCTGGCAGAGGAGACCAACATCTCCAAAACCGCCATTCTGGCGCAGCTGGGCACCGCAGCAAAGCGGGCAGGCGGCAAGTACCGCCGGGAGAAAAACCACGAGCGGCTGCATTCCGGCGAGATGGATCAGATCAAGGTGCCTTACAGCGCAGGCGGCAGTCAGGCACTGGGCATTGCCAGCGCCCAGCAGCGGCTGCTGGCGGCCATCCTGCGGGAGCCGCGCTATCTGGAACTGGCTAAACAGCAGCTGACGGCGGAACAATTCATCCAGCCGCAGCAGAAGGAACTATACGAAGCAATGCTCAATTGCAGCCGGGAGGGCGTGGAGCTCAGCCTGACGGCACTACGGGCATTTGTAAGCGAAGAAGCATTGAATGAACTGAGCCGACTTGCGGCACAATACAGCGATGTGAACTGCACCCCGGAGGATATCCATCTGTATCTGGACAGGATCGCCCGGGGAATGCCGGTCGCAAGCAAAGCTGCTGCAATGTCCGGCGATGAGATCACACAGTATCTTCAGTCGATGCGCGAAAAAAAGCAGGGGACGCTGCCCGAACAAGACTGATCCCTGTTTTCCCTCCGGCTGGAGCTGGAGAGAAAAGGAGCAGGAATCATGCAGAAATTGTCGCAAACGGAAGAACTTGCCCGCAGCCTTGCCGCAAAGGCGCGGCGCCACACCCTGACCCCGGAGCAGATCAGCCGCGCCATGGAGGAAACGGATTTTGATATTGCACAGCTGGACGAGCTTTACGCTGCGCTGGAGCAGCGGGGCGTCCATCTGGCAGAGGAACCTGCCGAGCTGCCCGTGCTGGACGATGCACAGATCGGCAGGCTGGAGAATGAGCTTTCCTCAGAGGGTGTGGCGCTGGATGACCCGGTCAAGACCTATTTAAAGGAGATCGGCCGGGTGCCGCTGCTGACCGCCGGGCAGGAGATGGCACTGGCAAAGGCTGCCCGCGCCGGAGATGCAGATGCCCGCCGCGCTTTGAGCGAAGCAAACCTGCGGCTGGTGGTATCGGTAGCCAAGCGCTACGCAGGGCGGGGACTGCCTTTTCTGGATCTCATTCAGGAAGGCAACCTTGGCCTGATGAAGGCGGCGGAAAAATTTGAGCCGGAGCGTGGCTTCAAGTTCTCTACCTACGCAACGTGGTGGATCCGTCAGTCCATCACCCGCGCCATTGCGGATCAGGGACGAACCATCCGCATCCCGGTGCATCTGGTGGAGAGCATCAACCGGGTCAAGAAAACGGCGGGCGACCTGCTGCATAAAAATGGACGGGAGCCCACCGTGGAGGAGATCGCTGCCGCACTGGATATGGAACCGGACAAGGTGCGGGAACTGCTGCAATTGTCGCAGGAGCCTATCAGTCTGGAAACGCCGGTGGGGGAGGAAGAGGACGCCCATCTGGAGGACTTTATTCAGGACGAGGATGCCGGTGTCCCGGTGGACGAAGCCGGGCGTCAGCTGCTGCGGCGGGAGCTGCTGCACGTCCTTAAAAGCCTGACGCCCCGGGAGGAGCGGGTCATCACCCTGCGCTTTGGTCTGGAGGATGGCCGTGCCCGCACGCTGGAAGAGCTGGGCAAGGAGTTCAACGTGACCCGGGAACGGGTGCGGCAGATCGAAGCAAAGGCGCTGCGCAAGCTGCGCCACCCCAGCCGCGCGAAGCTGCTGCGGGATTATCTGGACGAGTGAATCGCATAAAATTTTCAGGACGAGACTGCTGCACAGCATTTTGTGCGGCGGTCTCTTTTTTGCGGCAGGGAAGTGCAAAAGTCACACTTCCGGGCACAAGAGTAAAGATAGACAAATTGCACAAGGGTGTTATGAACAGGAACGTGCAAAATAAAAAAATCAAGTACTTGGAAGACAAACAGCTACACGCTGCCGGGCGTGCGAAAACAAAGCGAAAATTAAATTTATTTCGGCAAAAAACTGAAAAATGGCTTGACAACAGGGGTTTTCGGGTGTATACTGCATTAGTATCACATAATGGACTAGTGCGCCAAAAAGGGAACTGTGATGGCTGCCGCTTGAGGGCTTGCCCCGAAAAGTTTGTGCAAAACGCCGGAACGTTCCGCAGGACGCGGGTCGAATTATGTGTGTCTGCTCAAATTTGACCCGTGTATACGACATCCCGTAGAATATAAAAGTAAGGAGTGGTTGATTTTATGATGAAAGTCAAGCCCGTTAAGCTCGGCAAAACCGAGCGCATGAGCTTCTCCCACATCGACGAAGTCATCAGTATGCCGAACCTGATCGAGGTGCAGAAGAACTCGTATCAGTGGTTTCTGGATGAGGGCCTGAAGGAGGTCTTCCACGATATCGGCACCATTGAGGACTACACCGGCAATCTGGCACTGAGCTTTGTGGACTTCCGGCTGGATAAGGAGCCGAAGTACAGCATCAAGGAGTGCAAGGAGCGCGACGTTACCTATGCAGCTCCCCTGCGCGTCACCGCCCGTCTGCTGAACAAGGAGACCGGTGAGGTGAAGGATCAGGAGATCTTCATGGGTGACTTCCCCCTGATGACCGACGCAGGCACCTTTGTCATCAACGGTGCCGAGCGTGCGATCGTCAGCCAGCTGGTCCGCTCTCCCGGTGTGTTCTACGGTCATGCCAAGGATAAGGTCGGTAATGACCTGTACAGCGCCACCATGAACCCCAACCGCGGTGCATGGCTGGAGTACGAGACCGATGCCGCCAATGTGTTCTATGTCCGTATCGACAAGAACCGCAAGCTGCCCGTCACGGTGCTGTGCCGTGCACTGGGTCTGTCCTCTAACGAGGATATCCTGAACTACTTCGGCGAGGACGAGCGCATTCTGGCTACGCTGGAAAAGGATACCACCAAGAACCGCGAAGAGGGTCTGCTGGAGGTCTACCGCAAGCTGCGCCCCGGCGAGCCTCCCACGGTGGAGTCCGCTACCAGCCAGATCGATATGCTGTTCTTCGATCCGCGCCGGTACGACCTGTCCCGCTTCGGCCGCTATAAGATGAACAAAAAGCTGTCTCTGGCACGCCGCATCATGAACCATGTGGCCGCAGAGAATGTGGTGGATCCCTTTACCGGCGAGATCCTTGTCGAGGCCGACAAGAAGATCGACCGCAAGCTGGCCGAGCAGATCGATGCCGCCGGCGTGGATCTGGTCGTGCTGAAGATCGATGATCCCATGAAGGATCAGCCCCACAAGGTCAAGGTCATTACCAACGGCTGCGTGGACGCACAGGCCATCATTGATAGCTACTACCCTGCATTCAAGGGCGTGGATGTCAAGGAGTGCGGCATCAACGAGCGCTGCAGCCTCAAGGAGCTGCGCAAGATCCTCGATAACGCTTCCAGCGCCGAGGAGGTCATGGAGAGCCTGAAGAAGGATCACGACCTGCTCATCGGCCGCACCGTCACCATCGACGATATCCTGTCCTCCATCAACTACCTGAACGGTCTGGGCTATGGCATCGGCACCACCGATGATATCGACCATCTGGGCAACCGCCGTATCCGCAGCGTGGGCGAGCTGCTGCAGAACCAGTTCCGCATTGGCTTCTCCCGCATGGAGCGCGTCATCCGTGAGCGCATGACCCTGCAGAGCCAGG
>OMBQ01001205.1_pt1 | contig 22486 bp, 18 predicted proteins | sample 1674311 | NCBI WGS metagenome assembly OMBQ01 (sample SAMEA103958160, study PRJEB25191) | human gut metagenome | biome: human-associated habitat [ENVO:00009003]; feature: intestine environment [ENVO:2100002]; material: feces | place: Germany | collected 2013/2015 | reverse complement strand
TGATCCACCCGATCGCGATGGACGATGGTCTGCGTTTCGCAATCCGTGAAGGCGGTCGTACCGTTGGCGCGGGCGTGGTTGCTAAAGTTCTCGGCTAATCGCTGATAACATTTGACGCAATGCGCAATAAAAGGGCATCATTTGATGCCCTTTTTGCACGCTTTCACACCAGAACCTGGCTCATCAGTGATTTTATTTGTCATAATCATTGCTGAGACAGGCTCTGAAGAGGGCGTTTATACACCAAACCATTCGAGCGATAGTGCGACGGCAATCAGCATCCTCCTTTGCGTTAGCAGGGCAGGGGCGACAAAACCGTCAGCGTTGAAGCAATTTGAATAGTTAAGTGTATAATCCGAAACTTAATTTCGGTTTGGATCGCCTCGCCCCCGCGGGGTGAAATTGTTTGTAGAATACTTCTGACAGGTTGGTTTATGAGTGCGAATACCGAAGCTCAAGGGAGCGGGCGCGGCCTGGAAGCGATGAAGTGGATTATCGTTGCCGTGCTGCTGATCGTGGCGATCGTGGGCAACTTCCTTTATCGCGACATTATGCTGGCGGTGCGTGCGCTGGCCGTGGTTATTCTTATTGCTGCTGCCGGTGGCGTCGCGCTGTTGACGACGAAAGGTAAGGCGACCGTTGCTTTTGCTCGCGAAGCGAGAACCGAAGTTCGTAAAGTGATTTGGCCGACTCGCCAGGAAACGCTGCATACTACGCTGATTGTTGCTGCTGTGACTGCAGTAATGTCACTGATCCTGTGGGGACTGGATGGTATTCTGGTTCGCCTGGTCTCCTTTATCACTGGCCTGAGGTTCTGAGATGTCTGAAGCTCCTAAAAAGCGCTGGTACGTCGTTCAGGCGTTTTCCGGTTTTGAAGGTCGCGTAGCCACGTCGCTGCGTGAACATATCAAATTACACAACATGGAAGAGTTATTTGGCGAAGTCATGGTCCCGACCGAAGAAGTGGTTGAGATCCGTGGCGGCCAGCGTCGCAAAAGCGAACGTAAATTCTTCCCAGGCTACGTTCTGGTCCAGATGGTCATGAACGACGCAAGCTGGCACCTGGTGCGCAGCGTGCCGCGCGTGATGGGCTTCATCGGCGGTACCTCTGACCGTCCGGCGCCGATCAGCGACAAAGAAGTCGACGCCATCATGAATCGTCTGCAGCAGGTTGGCGATAAGCCGCGTCCGAAAACGCTGTTTGAACCGGGCGAAATGGTTCGCGTTAACGACGGTCCGTTCGCTGACTTTAACGGTGTGGTTGAAGAAGTGGACTATGAGAAGTCCCGCCTGAAAGTTTCCGTTTCTATCTTCGGTCGTGCGACTCCGGTAGAACTGGACTTCAGCCAGGTTGAGAAGGCGTAAGCCGGCGATCAAAAAAGCAGCGATTTAACCGTTGCATAGGGCGCGAAATTGGCATACAATTTCGCGCCTTTTGTTTTTATGGGCCCGGCCCGTAAAACGATGTTTAATCACGGGGAGCTTCTCTGAAGCGTTAATACCCAATTTGAGGATTTAAGAATGGCTAAGAAAGTCCAAGCCTACGTCAAGCTGCAGGTTGCAGCTGGTATGGCGAACCCGAGCCCGCCGGTCGGCCCAGCACTGGGTCAGCAGGGCGTGAACATCATGGAATTCTGCAAAGCGTTCAACGCCAAAACTGATTCCCTGGAGAAAGGTCTGCCGATCCCGGTTGTTATCACCGTTTACGCTGACCGTTCCTTTACCTTTGTTACCAAGACTCCGCCGGCTGCTGTTCTGCTGAAGAAAGCTGCAGGCATCAAGTCTGGTTCCGGTAAGCCGAACAAAGATAAAGTGGGTAAAATCTCCCGCGCTCAGCTGCAGGAAATCGCGCAGACCAAAGCTGCCGACATGACTGGTGCCGACATTGAAGCGATGACTCGCTCCATCGAAGGTACTGCACGTTCCATGGGCCTGGTAGTGGAGGACTAAGAAATGGCTAAACTGACCAAGCGCATGCGCGTGATCCGTGAGAAAGTTGATGCAACTAAACAGTACGACATCAACGAAGCCATCGCTCTGCTGAAAGAGCTGGCCACCGCTAAATTTACCGAAAGCGTAGACGTTGCCGTTAACCTCGGCATCGACGCTCGTAAATCTGACCAGAACGTCCGTGGCGCAACTGTACTGCCGCACGGTACTGGCCGTTCCGTTCGCGTAGCCGTATTTACCCAGGGCGCAAATGCTGAAGCTGCTAAAGCTGCAGGCGCTGAGCTGGTAGGTATGGAAGATCTGGCTGAGCAGATCAAAAAAGGCGAAATGAACTTTGACGTTGTTATTGCTTCTCCAGATGCAATGCGCGTTGTTGGCCAGCTGGGCCAGGTTCTGGGTCCGCGTGGCCTGATGCCGAACCCGAAAGTGGGTACCGTAACTCCGAACGTTGCTGAAGCGGTTAAAAACGCGAAAGCAGGTCAGGTTCGTTACCGTAACGACAAAAACGGCATCATCCACACCACCATCGGTAAAGTGGACTTTGACGCTGACAAACTGAAAGAAAACCTGGAAGCTCTGCTGGTTGCGCTGAAAAAAGCAAAACCGACTCAGGCGAAAGGCGTGTACATCAAGAAAGTTAGCATCTCCACCACCATGGGTGCAGGTGTTGCAGTAGATCAGGCTGGCCTGAACGCTTCTGCAAACTAATGCCTTTACGTGGGCGGTGATTTTGTCTACAATCTTCGCCCACGTTTGCTAACTAAGGTTAGCAGGTAACCGAATTGTTCGTTGGAGTCTGGCCTATCCAGACCTCCGTCGAAGACCGCAGGTGTTTCGCAAGAAACTTAATGCCCTGCGTAGACGGTGACAGAACGCTAAGATTATTTTTGGATATTCTGGCTTGTTTCTGCTCACCGTATTTAGACGCTCTTTTCGTTGAATTGAGTGAAGTGAGTTCCAGAGCATAGGCTCTGGCAAACATCCAGGAGCAAAGCTAATGGCTTTAAATCTTCAAGACAAACAAGCGATTGTTGCTGAAGTCAGCGAAGTAGCCAAAGGCGCGCTGTCTGCAGTAGTTGCGGATTCCCGTGGCGTAACTGTAGATAAAATGACTGAACTGCGTAAAGCAGGTCGTGAAGCTGGCGTATACATGCGTGTTGTTCGTAACACCCTGCTGCGCCGCGTCGTTGAAGGTACTCAGTTCGAGTGCCTGAAAGACACGTTTGTTGGTCCGACCCTGATTGCATACTCTATGGAACACCCGGGCGCTGCTGCTCGTCTGTTCAAAGAGTTCGCGAAAGCGAATGCAAAATTTGAGGTCAAAGCCGCTGCCTTTGAAGGTGAGCTGATCCCGGCGTCGCAGATCGACCGCCTGGCAACTCTGCCGACCTACGAAGAAGCAATTGCACGCCTGATGGCAACCATGAAAGAAGCTTCGGCTGGCAAACTGGTTCGTACTCTGGCTGCTGTACGCGATGCGAAAGAAGCTGCTTAATCGCAGTTATCTTTGTAAAGCATTCGCTTACGTATAAACTTATTCTGATATTCAGGAACAATTTAAATGTCTATCACTAAAGATCAAATCATTGAAGCAGTATCCGCTATGTCCGTAATGGACGTTGTTGAGCTGATCTCTGCAATGGAAGAAAAATTCGGTGTTTCCGCTGCTGCTGCTGTAGCTGTAGCTGCTGGCCCGGTTGAAGCTGCTGAAGAAAAAACTGAATTCGACGTAATTCTGAAAGCTGCTGGCGCTAACAAAGTTGCTGTTATCAAAGCAGTACGTGGCGCGACTGGCCTGGGTCTGAAAGAAGCTAAAGACCTGGTAGAATCTGCTCCGGCTGCACTGAAAGAAGGCATCAGCAAAGACGACGCTGAAGCTCTGAAAAAATCTCTGGAAGAAGCTGGCGCTGAAGTTGAAGTTAAATAAGCCAACCCTTCCGGTTGCAGCCTGAGAAATCAGGCTGAGGCTGGTGACTTTTTGGTCACCAGCCTTTTTGCGCTGTAAGGCGCCAGTAGCGTTTCACGCTGTTTGACTACTGGTTTGCCTCTCAATGCTTGTTTCTATCGACGACTTAATATACTGCGACAGGTTAGGGTTCCTGGGCTGTGTAAATCGCAATGAAATGGTTTAAGCGTGATAGCAACAGGCATTGCGGAAAGTGTTCCATTTTCCGGTCAACAAAATAGTGTTGCATAAAAAACTGCCCTCTGCGGGCAGATGGGTCGACTTGTCAGCGAGCTGAGGAACCCTATGGTTTACTCCTATACCGAGAAAAAACGTATTCGTAAGGATTTTGGTAAACGTCCACAAGTTCTGGATGTGCCATATCTCCTTTCTATCCAGCTTGACTCGTTCCAGAAGTTTATCGAGCAAGATCCTGAAGGGCAGTATGGTCTGGAAGCTGCTTTCCGTTCCGTATTCCCAATTCAGAGCTACAGCGGTAATTCCGAGCTGCAATACGTCAGCTACCGTCTGGGCGAACCGGTTTTTGACGTTAAAGAATGTCAGATCCGTGGCGTGACTTACTCTGCACCGCTGCGCGTAAAACTGCGTCTGGTGATCTACGAGCGCGAAGCGCCGGAAGGCACCGTCAAAGACATTAAAGAACAAGAAGTCTACATGGGCGAAATTCCGCTCATGACCGACAACGGTACCTTTGTCATCAACGGTACCGAGCGTGTTATCGTTTCTCAGCTGCACCGTAGCCCGGGCGTCTTCTTTGACAGTGACAAAGGTAAGACTCACTCATCCGGTAAGGTTCTGTATAACGCACGCATCATCCCTTACCGTGGTTCCTGGCTGGACTTCGAATTCGACCCGAAAGACAACCTGTTCGTTCGTATCGACCGTCGTCGTAAGCTGCCGGCTACCATCATCCTGCGCGCGCTGAATTACACCACTGAGCAGATCCTTGACCTGTTCTTCGAAAAAGTGGTCTTTGAAATTCGCGACAACAAGCTGCAGATGGAGCTGATTCCGGAGCGTCTGCGCGGCGAAACCGCCTCCTTCGATATCGAAGCCAACGGCAAAGTGTACGTTGAGAAAGGCCGTCGCATCACGGCTCGTCATATCCGTCAGCTGGAAAAAGACGATATCAAGCATATCGAAGTGCCGGTTGAATATATCGCGGGCAAAGTGGCGGCTAAAGACTATATCGATGAAGCGACTGGCGAACTGATCTGCCCGGCGAACATGGAGCTGAGCCTGGATCTGCTGGCTAAGCTGAGCCAGTCTGGCCACAAGCGCATCGAAACGCTGTTCACTAACGATCTGGACCACGGTCCATACATCTCTGAAACGGTACGCGTCGACCCGACTAACGATCGTCTGAGCGCGCTGGTAGAAATCTACCGCATGATGCGCCCTGGCGAGCCGCCGACTCGTGAAGCCGCTGAAAGCCTGTTTGAGAACCTGTTCTTCTCCGAAGACCGCTACGATCTGTCCGCGGTTGGTCGTATGAAGTTCAACCGTTCTCTGCTGCGCGACGAAATCGAAGGTTCCGGTATCCTGAGCAAAGACGACATCATTGAAGTGATGAAGAAGCTCATCGATATCCGTAACGGTAAAGGCGAAGTGGACGATATCGACCACCTCGGTAACCGTCGTATCCGTTCCGTTGGCGAAATGGCGGAGAACCAGTTCCGCGTTGGCCTGGTACGTGTAGAGCGTGCGGTGAAAGAGCGTCTGTCTCTGGGCGATCTGGATACCCTGATGCCTCAGGATATGATCAACGCCAAGCCGATTTCCGCAGCAGTGAAAGAGTTCTTTGGTTCCAGCCAGCTGTCTCAGTTTATGGACCAGAACAACCCGCTGTCTGAGATCACGCACAAACGTCGTATCTCCGCACTCGGCCCAGGCGGTCTGACCCGTGAGCGCGCAGGCTTCGAAGTTCGAGACGTACACCCGACTCACTATGGTCGCGTATGTCCAATCGAAACGCCTGAAGGTCCGAACATCGGTCTGATCAACTCCCTGTCCGTGTACGCGCAGACCAACGAATATGGCTTCCTTGAGACGCCGTATCGTAAAGTGACCGACGGTGTGGTTACTGACGAAATTCACTACCTGTCTGCTATCGAAGAAGGCAACTACGTTATCGCTCAGGCGAACTCCAACCTGGATGAAAACGGCCACTTCGTAGAAGACCTGGTGACCTGCCGTAGCAAAGGCGAATCCAGCTTGTTCAGCCGTGACCAGGTTGACTACATGGACGTATCCACCCAGCAGGTGGTATCCGTCGGTGCGTCCCTGATCCCGTTCCTGGAACACGATGACGCCAACCGTGCATTGATGGGTGCAAACATGCAACGTCAGGCCGTTCCGACTCTGCGCGCTGATAAGCCGCTGGTTGGTACCGGTATGGAACGTGCTGTGGCCGTCGACTCCGGTGTTACTGCGGTGGCTAAACGTGGCGGTACCGTTCAGTACGTGGATGCTTCCCGTATCGTTATCAAAGTTAACGAAGACGAGATGTACCCGGGCGAAGCAGGTATCGACATCTATAACCTGACTAAGTACACCCGTTCTAACCAGAACACCTGCATCAACCAGATGCCTTGCGTGTCCCTGGGCGAACCTATTGAGCGCGGCGACGTGCTGGCCGACGGCCCGTCCACCGACCTCGGTGAGCTGGCGCTGGGTCAGAACATGCGCGTAGCGTTCATGCCGTGGAACGGCTACAACTTCGAAGACTCCATCCTCGTTTCCGAGCGTGTTGTCCAGGAAGACCGTTTCACCACTATCCACATTCAGGAACTGGCGTGCGTGTCCCGTGACACCAAGCTGGGGCCGGAAGAGATCACCGCTGACATCCCGAACGTGGGTGAAGCTGCGCTCTCCAAACTGGATGAGTCCGGTATCGTTTATATCGGTGCGGAAGTGACCGGCGGCGACATTCTGGTTGGTAAGGTTACGCCGAAAGGTGAAACCCAGCTGACGCCGGAAGAGAAACTGCTGCGTGCGATCTTCGGTGAGAAAGCGTCTGACGTTAAAGACTCCTCTCTGCGCGTACCGAACGGTGTCTCTGGTACCGTTATCGACGTTCAGGTCTTTACCCGTGACGGCGTAGAAAAAGACAAACGTGCGCTGGAAATCGAAGAGATGCAGCTGAAGCAGGCCAAAAAAGACCTGTCTGAAGAACTGCAGATCCTCGAAGCCGGTCTGTTCAGTCGTATCTACGCGGTGCTGGTCTCCGGTGGCGTTGAAGCTGAGAAGCTCGACAAACTGCCGCGCGATCGCTGGCTGGAACTGGGTCTGACCGACGAAGAGAAACAAAATCAGCTGGAACAGCTGGCTGAGCAGTACGACGAACTGAAACACGAGTTCGAGAAAAAACTCGAAGCGAAACGCCGCAAAATCACCCAAGGCGACGATCTGGCACCGGGCGTGCTGAAGATTGTTAAGGTATACCTGGCCGTTAAACGCCGTATCCAGCCTGGTGACAAGATGGCGGGTCGTCACGGTAACAAGGGTGTTATCTCTAAGATCAACCCGATCGAAGATATGCCGCACGATGCTAACGGTACGCCGGTAGATATCGTCCTCAACCCGCTGGGCGTACCGTCTCGTATGAACATCGGTCAGATCCTGGAAACTCACCTGGGTATGGCTGCGAAAGGCATCGGCGATAAGATCAACGCCATGCTGAAACAGCAGCAGGAAGTCGCGAAACTGCGCGAGTTCATCCAGCGTGCCTACGATCTGGGCGCTGACGTTCGTCAGAAAGTTGACCTGAATACCTTCAGCGATGAAGAAGTTCTGCGTCTGGCTGAAAACCTGCGTAAAGGTATGCCGATCGCAACGCCGGTGTTCGACGGTGCGAAAGAAGCGGAAATTAAAGCGCTGCTGCAGCTGGGCGACCTGCCGACTTCCGGTCAGATCACCCTGTTCGACGGCCGCACCGGTGAGCAGTTCGAGCGTCCGGTAACCGTGGGTTACATGTACATGCTGAAACTGAACCACCTGGTCGACGACAAAATGCACGCGCGTTCCACCGGTTCTTACAGCCTGGTTACTCAGCAGCCGCTGGGTGGTAAGGCGCAGTTCGGTGGTCAGCGCTTCGGTGAGATGGAAGTGTGGGCGCTGGAAGCATACGGCGCAGCTTACACCCTGCAGGAAATGCTCACCGTTAAGTCTGATGACGTGAACGGTCGTACTAAGATGTATAAAAACATCGTGGACGGCAATCACCAGATGGAACCGGGCATGCCGGAATCCTTCAACGTACTGTTGAAAGAAATTCGCTCGCTGGGCATCAACATCGAACTGGAAGACGAGTAATTCTCGCTCAAACAGGTCACTGCTGCCGGGTTAACGCCCGGCAGCGGAATGTGCTAACTCCGACGGGAGCAAATCCGTGAAAGACTTATTAAAGTTTCTGAAAGCGCAAACTAAAACCGAAGAGTTTGATGCGATCAAAATTGCTCTGGCTTCGCCAGACATGATCCGTTCATGGTCTTTCGGTGAAGTTAAAAAGCCGGAAACCATTAACTACCGTACGTTCAAACCTGAGCGTGACGGCCTTTTCTGCGCCCGTATCTTTGGGCCGGTAAAAGACTATGAGTGCCTGTGCGGTAAGTACAAGCGCCTGAAACACCGCGGTGTGATCTGTGAGAAGTGCGGCGTTGAAGTGACCCAGACTAAAGTGCGTCGTGAGCGCATGGGCCACATCGAGCTGGCATGTCCGACTGCGCACATCTGGTTCCTGAAATCTCTGCCGTCCCGTATCGGCCTGCTGCTGGATATGCCGCTGCGCGATATCGAACGTGTACTGTACTTTGAATCCTATGTGGTTATCGAAGGTGGCATGACCAACCTCGAACGCAACCAGATTCTGACGGAAGAACAGTACCTGGACGCGCTGGAAGAGTTCGGTGACGAATTCGACGCGAAGATGGGTGCGGAAGCGATCCAGGCGCTGCTGCGCAATATGGATCTGGAGCAGGAGTGCGAGCAGCTGCGTGAAGAGCTGAACGAAACCAACTCCGAAACCAAGCGTAAAAAGCTGACCAAGCGCATTAAGCTGCTGGAAGCTTTCGTACAGTCTGGCAACAAGCCGGAGTGGATGATCCTGACCGTTCTGCCGGTACTGCCGCCAGATCTGCGTCCGCTGGTTCCGCTGGATGGCGGTCGTTTCGCGACGTCTGACCTCAACGATCTGTATCGTCGCGTGATCAACCGTAACAACCGTCTGAAACGTCTGCTGGATCTGGCTGCGCCGGATATCATCGTACGCAACGAAAAACGTATGCTGCAGGAAGCGGTAGATGCCCTGCTGGACAACGGTCGTCGCGGTCGTGCGATCACCGGTTCTAACAAACGTCCTCTGAAATCTTTGGCCGATATGATCAAAGGTAAACAGGGTCGTTTCCGTCAGAACCTGCTCGGTAAGCGTGTTGACTACTCCGGTCGTTCTGTTATCACCGTAGGTCCATACCTGCGTCTGCATCAGTGCGGTCTGCCGAAGAAAATGGCGCTGGAGCTGTTCAAACCGTTCATCTACGGCAAGCTGGAACTGCGTGGCCTGGCCACCACCATCAAAGCCGCTAAGAAGATGGTTGAGCGCGAAGAAGCTGTCGTTTGGGATATCCTGGACGAAGTGATCCGCGAACACCCGGTTCTGCTGAACCGTGCGCCGACCCTGCACCGTCTGGGTATTCAGGCATTCGAACCGGTTCTGATCGAAGGTAAAGCCATCCAGCTGCACCCGCTGGTTTGTGCGGCATACAACGCCGACTTCGATGGTGACCAGATGGCTGTTCACGTACCGCTGACGCTGGAAGCCCAGCTGGAAGCGCGTGCGCTGATGATGTCTACCAACAACATCCTGTCCCCGGCGAACGGCGAACCAATCATCGTTCCGTCTCAGGACGTTGTACTGGGTCTGTACTACATGACCCGTGACAGTGTTAACGCCAAAGGCGAAGGCATGGTGCTGACTGGCCCGAAAGAAGCTGAGCGTATTTATCGCGCCGGCCTGGCCTCTCTGCATGCGCGCGTTAAAGTGCGTATCACTGAATACGAAAAAGACGACAATGGTGAGTTTGTCGCGAAAACCAGCCTGAAAGACACGACCATTGGCCGTGCCATTCTGTGGATGATCGTACCGAAAGGTCTGCCGTTCTCTATCGTGAACCAGGCGCTCGGTAAGAAAGCGATCTCCAAGATGCTGAACACCTGTTACCGTATTCTGGGCCTGAAACCGACCGTTATTTTCGCGGACCAGACGATGTACACCGGCTTTGCTTACGCAGCGCGTTCAGGTGCATCCGTTGGTATCGATGACATGGTCATCCCGGAGAAAAAATACGAAATCATCAGCGAAGCGGAAGCGGAAGTTGCTGAGATTCAGGAACAGTTCCAGTCCGGTCTGGTGACCGCGGGCGAACGCTACAACAAAGTTATCGATATCTGGGCTGCGGCGAACGATCGTGTATCCAAAGCGATGATGGATAACCTGCAAACCGAAACCGTGATTAACCGTGACGGTCAGGAAGAGCAGCAGGTTTCCTTCAACAGCATCTACATGATGGCCGACTCCGGTGCGCGTGGTTCTGCTGCACAGATTCGTCAGCTGGCCGGTATGCGTGGTCTGATGGCGAAGCCGGATGGCTCCATCATCGAAACGCCGATCACCGCGAACTTCCGTGAAGGTCTGAACGTACTCCAGTACTTCATCTCCACGCACGGTGCGCGTAAAGGTCTGGCGGATACCGCACTGAAAACAGCGAACTCCGGTTACCTGACTCGTCGTCTGGTCGACGTTGCCCAGGACCTGGTCGTCACTGAAGACGACTGCGGCACCCTGGAAGGCATCACCATGACGCCGGTTATCGAAGGTGGCGACGTTAAAGAGCCGCTGCGCGATCGCGTACTGGGTCGTGTGACTGCGGAAGACGTGCTGAAGCCGGGTACCGCGGATATTCTGGTTCCACGCAACACGCTGCTGCACGAGCACTGGTGTGACCTGCTGGAAGCGAACTCCGTTGACTCCGTCAAAGTGCGTTCCGTTGTATCCTGTGACACCGACTTTGGTGTATGTGCGCACTGCTATGGTCGTGACCTGGCGCGTGGCCACATCATCAACAAAGGTGAGGCTATCGGCGTTATCGCGGCACAGTCCATCGGTGAGCCGGGTACACAGCTGACGATGCGTACGTTCCACATCGGTGGTGCGGCATCTCGTGCGGCTGCTGAATCCAGCATCCAGGTGAAAAACAAAGGTAGCATCAAGCTCAGCAACGCGAAGTCGGTTGTGAACTCCAGCGGTAAACTGGTTATCACTTCCCGTAACACCGAGCTGAAACTGATCGACGAATTCGGTCGTACCAAAGAGAGCTATAAAGTGCCTTACGGTGCGGTTATGGCGAAAGGCGACGGTGAGCAGGTTGCCGGCGGTGAAACCGTCGCAAACTGGGATCCGCACACCATGCCGGTTATCACCGAAGTCAGCGGCTTCATCCGCTTCACTGACATGATCGACGGCCAGACCATTACTCGTCAGACCGACGAACTGACCGGTCTGTCTTCGCTGGTGGTTCTGGACTCTGCAGAACGTACCGCAGGTGGTAAAGATCTGCGTCCGGCGCTGAAAATCGTTGATGCTCAGGGCAACGACGTTCTGATTCCAGGCACCGATATGCCGGCTCAGTACTTCCTGCCGGGTAAAGCGATTGTTCAGCTGGAAGATGGCGTACAGATCAGCTCTGGTGACACCCTGGCGCGTATTCCGCAGGAATCCGGCGGTACCAAGGACATCACCGGTGGTCTGCCGCGCGTTGCGGACCTGTTCGAAGCACGTCGTCCGAAAGAGCCGGCAATCCTGGCTGAAATCAGCGGTATCATTTCCTTCGGTAAAGAAACCAAAGGGAAACGTCGCCTGGTTATCACCCCGGTAGACGGTAGCGAACCGTACGAAGAGATGATTCCGAAATGGCGTCAGCTCAACGTGTTCGAAGGTGAACGTGTAGAACGTGGTGACGTGGTTTCCGACGGTCCGGAAGCGCCGCACGACATTCTGCGTCTGCGTGGCGTACATGCTGTGACCCGTTACATTGTTAACGAAGTCCAGGACGTATACCGTCTGCAGGGCGTTAAGATTAACGATAAACACATCGAAGTTATCGTTCGTCAGATGCTGCGTAAAGCCACCATCGAAAGCGCAGGCAGCTCCGACTTCCTCGAAGGCGAGCAGGTGGAATACTCCCGCGTCAAGATCGCGAACCGCGAACTGGAAGCGAACGGCAAAGTGGGCGCAACGTTCTCCCGCGATCTGCTGGGTATCACCAAAGCGTCTCTGGCCACCGAGTCCTTCATCTCCGCGGCATCGTTCCAGGAGACCACTCGCGTGCTGACCGAAGCAGCCGTTGCGGGCAAACGCGACGAACTGCGCGGTCTGAAAGAGAACGTCATCGTGGGTCGTCTGATCCCGGCCGGTACCGGTTATGCGTACCACCAGGATCGTATGCGCCGTCGCGCTGCTGGCGAACTGCCGGCGGCACCGCAGGTGAGCGTGGAAGAAGCATCTGCCAACCTGGCAGAGCTGCTGAACGCAGGTCTGGGCGGTTCTGACAACGATTAATCGTTGATGCACTGCTGAAAAGCCGGTCAGGTTTCCTGACCGGCTTTTTTATTGCCTGTTCTCCGCAGCACCCGTCTTTAATTACATTTACGCCATATCCAGGCTGCAATTTTTTAGCAATTAATTCATACAAAATATCCATTAATCTATCATCTCAAAAACCTTTCTTTATATATGGGTAAAACTTCTACTCATATCAAAAAATAATCAATTCAAAGAGGATATATTCAAAATACCTGATGAATCATGGGATTACTGCTGCTGCTTTATCTTCGGCGCGACGGCTCTGGAGAGGGAACGCTGCATCTCATGCTTCCCCCAACAAGGCGCAGAAATAACCCCGGCAGACAGGTATGGATCATTACTTTAGGTCTGAGCGGACAGGCTCTGGGGGCTGCATGGAATTCGCGATACAACTCATTATTATCTTAATTTGTCTGTTTTACGGTGCCCGAAAAGGCGGTATTGCGCTGGGGCTGCTGGGCGGCATCGGTTTGGTGATCCTCGTTTTTGTTTTTCATCTCCAGCCGGGCAAACCGCCGGTTGATGTGATGCTGGTGATCATTGCGGTGGTGGCGGCCTCGGCGACGCTGCAGGCATCCGGCGGTCTGGATGTCATGCTGCAGATTGCTGAGAAGCTGCTGCGGCGTAACCCAAAATATGTCTCTATTGTGGCGCCTTTCGTCACCTGCACGCTGACCATCCTCTGCGGTACCGGTCACGTGGTGTATACCATCCTGCCGATTATCTACGATGTGGCGATTAAGAATAACATTCGCCCGGAGCGTCCGATGGCCGCCAGCTCCATTGGCGCCCAGATGGGGATCATCGCCAGCCCGGTCTCAGTGGCGGTGGTTTCGCTGGTGGCGATGCTGGGGAATTTTACCTTTAACGGTAAACATCTGGAGTTTCTCGATCTGCTGGCGATAACCATTCCGTCCACGCTGCTGGGCATTTTAGCGATTGGCATCTTCAGCTGGTTCCGCGGCAAAGATCTGGATAAAGACGAAGCCTTCCAGGCGTTTATTGCGGTACCGGAGAACCGCCATTACGTCTATGGCGATACGGCGACGCTGCTGGATAAAAAGCTGCCCACCAGCAACTGGATAGCGATGTGGATTTTTCTGGCCTCCATCGCTGTGGTGGCGCTGCTTGGCGCCTTCTCTGAACTGCGTCCGGCCTTTGACGGTAAACCGCTGTCGATGGTGCTGGTGATCCAGATGTTTATGCTGCTTTCCGGGGCGCTGATCATCATCATTACTAAAACCAACCCGGCATCGATTTCCAAAAATGAGGTCTTTCGTTCGGGAATGATCGCTATCGTCGCGGTGTACGGCATCGCCTGGATGGCGGAGACCATGTTTGGCGCGCACATGACCGAGATTAAAGGCGTGCTCGGGGAGATGGTCAAAGAGTATCCATGGGCCTATGCCATCGTTCTGCTGCTGGTTTCGAAGTTTGTGAACTCGCAGGCGGCAGCGCTGGCGGCGATTGTTCCGGTGGCCCTGGCCATCGGCGTTGATCCGGCCTATATCGTGGCTTCTGCGCCGGCCTGCTATGGCTACTATATACTGCCGACCTACCCAAGCGATCTGGCGGCGATCCAGTTTGACCGCTCAGGGACCACCCATATTGGCCGCTTTGTGATTAACCACAGCTTTATCCTGCCCGGGCTCATCGGCGTTGGCGTCTCCTGCGTGTTTGGCTGGGTATTCGCGGCGATGTACGGCTTTCTGTAAGCGGGGACGGGCGCCGGCAGCGACGCCCGTTTAATTCGAGAGATTATTGCGCGAGGGGCAGGCGACGGTATAGTTCAATCATATCGGTCGCCAGATCCTGAATGACCATGGCGTTCATCAGATGGTCCTGAGAATGCACGGTGATCAGGTTGACCGGTAACTTACCGCTGCCTTCATCCAGGCCGATAAGCTGGGTCTGAATTTTATGCGCATGTTTGACGAACTCATGGGACTCGGCCATGGCCTGCTCCGCTGCGGCAAAATCGCCTTTCCGCGCCAGCTGTAGCGCCGTGAGCGCCGCGCTGCGCGCAGAACCCGCGTTAACCAGCAGCTCCATGATGATCGTTTCTAAATCTTCCATCGATTACTCCAGCATCTTAAGGGCTTTATCCAGAACGGCATCACCTTTCATCATGCCGTAGTCCATCATATCGATCACCGCGACCTTTTTGCCGAACGGGTCGGCCAGCGCCTGAAGCTTCGCCTGCTCATATTTCACCTGCGGGCCGAGCAGAATAATGTCGGCGGCGGCCAGATTATCTTTAAACTCGGCGACCGGTACGGCCTTGATGGAGACTTCAACACCTTTCTTCTGCGCGGCATCTTGCATACGCTGAACCAGCATGCTGGTAGACATACCGGCGGCACAGCACAAAACGATATTCTTCATAGTCAGTGGCCCTTGTGTTCCGTGATGTCCTATCTTTATCGCGGCCCTGGCGATGCGACAACCGCTTTACCGTGATTGTGTGTAAGTCATCACACAAAAATTGAAACCGGTTTCATTTTTGTCGGAAAAAATAAAAAAGCCCACCGAAGTGGGCGGTTGCGGCGCTGAAGCCCTAGGCGCGCAGGATGCGGTTTTTACCCTGCTGTTTGGCTTTGTACAGCGCTTCATCGACGCTCACCACCAGCTTATCCAGCGGCTCCATGTTCCATTCCCCCAGCCCGGCGCTGAAGGTGACCGTCAGGCCATCTTCGCGCCAGGTGCGCCGTTCGACGTTTACCCGCCATGTTTCCAGCAGCGTGCGGGCGTTATCAATATGTTCGGCAGGAAAGACCACCGCGAACTCTTCGCCACCATAGCGATAGAGGGATATCTCCAGCGGCTGGAGGACCTGCAGTCCTTCGCGGGCGACGTTTCGCAGAACGATATCGCCGTTGAGGTGACCCCAGGTGTCGTTGATCGATTTGAAGTTATCGATATCGACCAGCGCGAGGGCGAACGGCTGATGATCGTTCATCAGCGCGGCAATATCACTATCGAAGGCGCGGCGGTTCTTGCAGCCGGTGAGCGCGTCGATGGTCGCCTGGCGGACGTAGGTCAGCTCGCGCTGCTTATTAGTTTCAATGGCTTTACTCAGCATCGCCTCGAGGCGGGGGGCGCGTTTGACGTCGCCGGTTTTAATCGCATTGATGATATTCATCAGCACGGTGCGGGAGGCATGACGCAGATAAAGGCCGAACAGGATGATGATGATCGCCGCGAGGGCAAAACCGCCGATCACTAAATTGGTTTCATGGCGCGTCAGATTGACCAGGGTGGTGTTATCGACACGGAAAATCACAAACCAGTCGGGATTGGTAAAGGAGTAATAGTAATACCAGGTGTCGCTCCCGGGATCGTAAAGCTGCCCCTCGCCGCTGGTCATTTTATCCATCAGCTCATTACTGACGAAGGGTTTAAACAGTGCGCCAGGGTCGGAGTGCAGGACCACTTTGCCATCACGCTGCACCACAAAAAACTCGCCCTGTACGGGGGCCACCATCTGGCGCAGCGCGAACCCCATGGAGGTGAGATCGAGATGAAAGGCCAGGCTGCCCTTGAGTTTCCCCTCCGGGGTGATGATGGGTTTGAAAATGGTAATCGTCGGATGGTGGGTAAAAAAATCCATATATGGGCTGGTGTAGTGGCTGAAGGTGCTGGCTTCCGCCTGTTTGATAAACCAGGGCCGCGTTCTGGGATCGAAAGCCTGACTGTCTTCATTTTCCAGCACCTCCGGGGCGCGCAGATAGTGGCCCTCGGTATCCGCCAGCGAGATGGATGAGACGCTCGGCATCATGTTCTGTAACTGCATCAGCGTCGTTAACCCTTTCTCCGGCTCCACATTGACTGCGCGATTCAGTTCGTCATTGCGGGCAAAGAAGGCGACCGCGCGCCCAAGGATAAAATCATTTTCCCGCAGCAGGGTTTCCGTGTAGTTGATCGCCAGGTTGTGGGTAAAGTTGCGGTTAATGTCGTGATAATCTTCAAGAAAATCTTTTCGCTGCGCCAGGGTGACAAAAATAGCGATCAGCATAAAACTGAGCAAGATGCCGGCAAACCCCACGACGATCGGCGTCGTGAAAGAGAGCTTTCTGTTGTGTAGAGCCATGAATCGTTAATCGTCCCGGATGTATAAACCATGGGTCCGAACGCAGGTTGCGACTGCGACGCCTGCCGATCGAATCAGTTAACTATTGCTCAATTATAACTCTGAGGCCTTCATGTATCGTGATTTATATTCGGCGACAATGTACAGGCCCTCGATCAGCGCGGAGAGGCAGGGCGAAAATGAGGAAGAAAAGGTTCGCCCTGGTCAGCGTCCGCTGCTGACCCGGGCAGAATAGAAAAAGGGCGCCTGGCGGGCCAGCCTCCGTTTTTCATCTCTCGTGCAGGCGCGCAAAAATATCAGGCGCTTACACTGTACATCATGAGGTTTGCGAGGCGCGTCCCAGCCAGCTGTCCCAGTCTTTCCACACCGGCTGCAGGCCGCGGGCAGCCAGCGCGCTGGCGACTTCTTCAGGCCGACGGCCATCGTGCGGCGCGAACTGCTCAAGCTCCGGATGGTCGTCGGCGTAACCCCCGGGCTGGGTTTTGGAGAAGGCGCTGACGTTATTGATCGCCAGCGGGATCACCCGGTCGCGGAACCAGGGAGATTCGCGGGTGGATAGCGACAGCTCAACCTCCGGCGCCAGCAGGCGGAAGGCGCAGATGGTCTGCACCAGCTGACGCTCATCCATTAGCGAGGCCGGTTCAATGCCGCCGGCGCAGGGACGCAGACGCGGGAAGGAGACCGAATAGCGGCTGCGCCAGTAGCGTTGCTGCAGCCATAACAGGTGCTCAGCGACCATAAAGCAGTCCACCCGCCAGCTGTCGGAAAGGCCGATCAGCGCGCCAAGGCCGATCTTATCGATCCCCGCCTCGCCCAGGCGATCCGGCGTATCCAGCCGCCAGAAGAAATCCTGCTTTTTCCCTTTCAGGTGGTGCTGAGCGTACATGCTTTCGTGATAGGTCTCCTGATAGACCATCACCCCGTCGAGCCCCAGGGTTTTCAGCTCGGCATACTCGTCGGTCGCCAGCGGCTGCACCTCCATATGCAGCGAGGCAAACTGGCTGCGGATTGCCGGCAGGTGCTGGCGGAAATAATCCATTCCCACCTTGCCCTGATGCTCACCGGTCACCAGCAGCAGATGCTCAAAGCCCAGGTCGCGGATCGCGGCGCACTCGCGGGCAATCTCGGCGGCATCCAGCGTCTTGCGCTTAATGCGGTTGCTCATCGAGAAGCCGCAGTAGGTGCAGTCGTTGGCGCACAGGTTGGAGAGATACAGCGGCACGTAGAAGCTGACGGTATTGCCGAAGCGCTGACGGGTAAGCCGCTGCGCGCGCTGGGCCAGAGGTTCAAGATACCCGGCCGCCGCTGGCGAAAGCAGGGCCATCATGTCGTCGCGGGTCAGCTGTTTGGCTGCCAGCGCCCGTTCGACATCGGCGGCGGTTTTACCGTTGATGCGCAGGCGGATGTCGTCCCACTCCAGCTGCCGCCAGCGATCGCTGAAGGTTTTCATGCCAGCGCCTCCAGGAATCCGGTGAGCGGGCTGGTGGCCTGCGCCTGCGCGCTGCGCGCCCCCGGTCCGGCCTGACGGGCCAGCAAGCCGGCCTCGACCGCCATACGGAAAGCGTGGGCCATGGCCACGGGATCGTCGGCGACGGCAATAGCGGTATTGACCAGCACCGCGTCCGCGCCCATTTCCAGCGCCTGCGCCGCATGGCTTGGGACGCCGATGCCGGCGTCGACCACCACCGGCACCGTCGCCTGCTCGATAATAATCTCCAGCATGGCTTTGGTTTCCAGCCCCTGATTGGAGCCGATCGGCGCGCCCAGGGGCATCACCGCCGCGCAGCCAGCCTCTTCCAGCCGTTTACACAGCACCGGGTCGGCGCCGCAGTAGGGCAGCACCACGAACCCTTCGCGGACCAGCAGCTCCGCCGCTTTCAGGGTTTCAATCGGGTCGGGCAGCAGCCAGCGGGCGTCCGGGTGGATCTCCAGTTTCAGCCAGTGGGTGCCCAAGGCTTCCCGCGCCAGGCGGGCGGCAAACACCGCCTCTTCCGCTGTCTTGGCGCCCGAGGTATTCGGCAGCAGGCTGACTCCCGCCGCCAACAGCGGGGCGAGGATGGCGTCATTGTGCTGACGTAAATCGACGCGCTTCATCGCCAGGGTGACCAGCTGGCTGCCCGAGGCGCGAATCGCCTGAACCATCACCTCCGGGGCGGCGAATTTGCCGGTACCGGTGAAAAGATGGGATTCAAAGGTTTTGTCTGCAATACGTAACATGTCAGCCTCCAGCGATAACCTGAAAAAGCAGGACTCGATCGCCTTCCTGCAAGAGATGATCTTCCCACCGGTCGCGCGGCAGAATGTGTTGATTGAGCGCCAGCGCGACGCCCGGCTGCAGCTGTTCGAGCTGGGTCAGCAGGGCGCTGACGCTGAGATGGTCGGCGCACGCCAGCGGCTCGTCGTTAAACCAGATCTGCATGCCGCCCTCCGCAAATCGGGCAGTCCCGGGAACGCTGTAGCGCCAGGTTACGCCAGTTGCTGGTGCGGGCGTCGAACAGCCGCAGAGTGTTGCGCGGCGTCGTCATGCCGCTGAGCAGCTTAATCGCCTCCAGCGCCTGCAGCGTGCCCATCATGCCGACCACCGGACCGACGATCCCCGCGGTGCGGCAGTTGCGCTGCGGTTCGTCGCTATCCGGCCACAGGCAGCGATAGCAACCCTGCGTCCAGGGCGGGGTGAGCACCATCAGCTGACCGCCGAAGCCGACGGCGCTGGCGGTCACTAACGGGATGTCGAGGGCCACGCAGGCGGCATTGATCGCCTGGCGGGTGACCATGTTATCGGTACAGTCCAGCACCACGTCCGCTTTCGCCACCTCGGCGCGCAGCGCCTCGCCGCTTAAGCGCTGCTGGAGCGCAACCAGTGTGATCTGCGGATTTAGCTGGCTGAGCCGCGTCTTTGCCGCCGCGGCTTTTGGCCGATCGATATCCGCGCTGGTGAACAGGATCTGCCGCTGCAGATTGCTGAGATGCACGGCGTCGTCATCGGCCAGGGTCAGCGTCCCGACGCCAGCCCCGGCCAGATAGAGCGCCGCCGGGGAGCCCAGCCCGCCAAGGCCGATAATCAGCACCCGGCTGGCTAACAGCTTCTGCTGACCCTCGATGGCAATATCCTCCAGCAGCAGCTGGCGGCTATAGCGCATAAAGTCGTGATCATTCATCGCCCGCTCCTGCCAGCGCCAGCAGCTGGTCGGTCGCTGCCCGCCAGTCCGCCGCCTGGGTGATGGCGCTGACCACTGCGATGCTGCCGACGCCGGTCGCCAGCACCGCCGCGGCCTTTTCAAGGCTAATTCCGCCGATCGCCACGGTGGGGTAATCCGCCAGGCGTTGGATATGTCTGGCAAGCTGCTCGAGTCCCTGCGGCGCGGAGGGCATCTGTTTGGTTTGCGTCGGGAAGACGTGACCCAGAGCGATGTAAGAGGGACGCGCCGCCAGGGCGATATCAATCTCCATATCGTCATGGGTGGAGACGCCAAGACGTAGCCCGGCTTTGCGGATGGCGCTCAGATCGGTGGTTTCCAGATCTTCTTGTCCGAGATGTACGCCGTAGGCCTGGTGCTTGATCGCCAGTCGCCAGTAATCGTTAATGAACAGCCGGGCGTGATAGCGGCGGCCAAGGGCGATGGCGGCGATGACGTCATCCTCCACCTCGCTGTCGCGTCGGTCCTTGATGCGTAACTGAAGGGTGCGTACTCCAGCTTCGAGCAGGCGTTCAATCCACGCCACGCTGTCCACTACCGGGTAGAGCCCGAGACGAAACGGGACGGGTGGAAAATCAGGCTGATACATCAGACTTCCTCCTGTTTCAGGTAGATTTCGCCGCCGCGGGCGCGGAAGTGATGCGACATATCGGCCATGCCGGCGTCGATGGCCTGCCTGGCGGCGTAGTCGCGGACTTCCTGAGTGATCTTCATTGAGCAGAACTTCGGACCGCACATGGAGCAGAAGTGGGCAACTTTGCCGGATTCCTGCGGCAGGGTTTCATCGTGATAGGCCCGAGCGGTGAACGGATCCAGCGCGAGGTTAAACTGGTCTTCCCAGCGGAATTCGAAGCGTGCCTTCGACATGGCGTTATCGCGGATCTGCGCCCCTGGATGGCCTTTCGCCAGGTCAGCGGCGTGGGCGGCGATTTTGTAGGTAATCAACCCCTGCTTCACATCCTCTTTGTTGGGCAAGCCGAGATGCTCTTTCGGCGTGACATAGCACAGCATGGCGCAGCCGAACCAGCCGATCATCGCCGCGCCGATGCCGAGAATGAGCACGGTGCCGGAAAGGTGCGGCTCGAAGTACATCAGCACCGCAATGAGGGCAAGGATAAAGCCGTAGGGCAGGATACCGTAGCGGAGCGTTCTCATTTTGTCCTTCTTTTTGGAGATGCTGTCGGCAAAATAAAGGATGACGCCAAGCTTGGCGATCTCCGACGGCTGGAAGGACATGCCGCCGATGGAGATCCAGTTGACGGCGCCGTATTTGGAGTTGCCGATCACCAGGGTGATGCCCAGCAGGCCGATGGCGGCGGCCGCCATGAGCCAGCGGTTCTTCTGCACCCGGCTGAGGTCCCGCAGGAACAGTCCCAGCACTAAAAACAGCGCCAGCCCCAGCAAAATAGCCAGGAACTGCTTGAACAGACTGCTCTGGGCACTGGAGGCAGTGATGGACAGTGACAGCGTGGAGAGGAAGAAGGCGATGGTCTCCATCTCAAAGCCCACGCAGCGAGTGGCCCGCAGGGCCGCGTAATAGAGCCACATCAGCACCGTCAGCCCCAGGAAGGCCAGGGGGATGGCGATGGTGGCCTCAGTCCCGGCGGCCACGAGCAGCTGCAGACAGGCCAGCACCTGAAACACCGTCAGCCACAGGAAAGACGGCCAGATGGCGGCGGGGCGCTCCGCCCGGCGCTTCGCCTCCTGCTCCTCCCGCTCCGCCACGGTCTGAGGCAGGAAGATCAACGGCACGCCCCCTAAAGTGATGGTATCCCCCAGCTTCACGGGAACGGAGGACGCCACCTTCTCCCCATTCACCGCCGTGCCGCCCTTGGACCCCAGGTCGTACAGCGTCCAGTTCTCATCTTCGCCCCGGCAGAGGGCGGCATGCTGCCGGGAGATGCTGGGATAGTTCAGATAGATGTCCGCCGTCTTGCTCCGGCCCAGGATGTTCTCCCAGTGGGTCAGGGGCAGGGACGTGCCGTTTGGCAGGCTCAGCTGGCCCCAGTTCTCCGGCGTGTGGGGAATCCGCAGCAGAGAGCGGACCGCCCGGTACAGGATCAGCACGGCCAGAGCCGGAAACAGAAAGCGCACAAAGGCCATATACCACTCCCCCGCCAGCGGATGTGCCGCCAGCAGGGCCGTCAGGTTGTCCAGCAGCCCCTGCAGAATCTCCATGGGTCCGCCTCCTCTCTTGAAACACAATTGCATAGTTTGTTATTATAGCATTTTCTCCGGGAAATGTACAGCCCTGCCTTCACCGGCATCTTTCCACTGGGGCGGCGCTGCAGGCGGGATTTGTGCACGATCTTCTCCGGCGCGACCGGCAGCGCGCCGACCTCGGAGGCGAGGATCAGATACCCGTCATTCGTGACCAGATACCGCGCCGGGCGCAGCCCGTTGCGGTCGAGCACGGCGCCGACCTGCTCGCCGTCGGAGAAGAGGATGGCGGCCGGGCCGTCCCAGGGCTCCATCATGGTGGCGTAGTAGTGGAACATGTCGCGCTTTTCCCGGGACATGTTTTTATCTTTTCCCCAGGGCTCGGGGATGCAGAACATCACGGCCTTCGGCAGCTCGATGCCGCTGTACATGAGAAATTCCAGCGTGTTGTCGAGCATGGAGGAGTCGGAGCCGTCGGTCTCCAC
>OMBQ01001189.1_pt1 | contig 22735 bp, 5 predicted proteins | sample 1674311 | NCBI WGS metagenome assembly OMBQ01 (sample SAMEA103958160, study PRJEB25191) | human gut metagenome | biome: human-associated habitat [ENVO:00009003]; feature: intestine environment [ENVO:2100002]; material: feces | place: Germany | collected 2013/2015 | reverse complement strand
AGCTGCTCGCCCCGAAGGGCGTTCTGACGGGTACGCCGCTTCGCGCGCAGATTTTCTCCGGCGACCGCGCGCGCGGCCTCAGGCTGGCAGGCTTTGACGGCCAAAAGCCCGTTTTAATGATGATCGGCGGCTCGCTGGGCGCGCAGACGGTCAACGCGGTGCTCCGCGAGGCGCTTCCGGCGCTGACCAAGCGGTTCGACGTGCTCCATGTCTGCGGCAAGGGCAATCTGGATGCGTCGCTTGAAAACACGCCGGGCTACAAGCAGTTTGAATACCTCTCCGACGAGCTGCCGGATGCGTTCGCCTGCGCGGATATCATGCTCTCCCGCGCGGGCAGCAATTCGCTCTCCGAGCTGATGGCGCTGTGCAAGCCCGCGCTGCTGATCCCCTACCACAGCGGGCGCGGCGATCAGGTGCTCAACGCCAATTCGCTCAAGGCGCGCGGTCTGGCGCACGTCATGCCGCAGAGCGAGCTGACCGCCGAATCCCTGCCGCCCGCCATCGACGCGCTTTGGGCGGATCGCGAGCTGCTGCGTCAGCGCCTCGCCGCCCTGCCGGACGCGGACGGCACGCAGCTCGTGCTCGACCAGATTCACAAATACATGAAGAAATAAGGGATCGCTATGGAAGAAAAAAGGGCAGGATCGCTTTCCATGTCCGCCCGCGTCAGCGAGCTGGCGCGCCTGCTTCGCTCCAGCGGCCAGACCGACGAGCAGCTCGCCGTCGTGCTGCACGACGCGCACGAGTGCGACATCGCCGCCGCGCTCGAGCTGCTCGACGTTCGCCAGCGCGCGCGGCTGTATCGCCTGCTCGGCGTCGAGCGTCTGGGCGACGTCTTCGCCTATGTCAGCGACGCGGGCAAGTACCTCCGCGAACTGCCGCAGGAGCAGGCCGCCGATATCGTCGAGGCCATGGACGCCGACGACGCGGTTGACGCGCTGGAAACCGTCTCCCCCGAGCTGCGCAGCGCCCTGATGGAGAAGCTCGATCCCGAATCGCAGCACGACATCCGCCTCATCTGCTCCTATCAGCCGGACGAAATCGGCAGCGCGATGAGCACGAACTTCGTCTCCATCAACCGCCACCTGTCCGTCAAGCAGGCCATGCGCGCGCTGATTGCGCAGGCCGAGGAGAACGACAATATCTCCACCCTCTTCGTCAGCGACGACGACGGCTCGTTTTACGGTGCCATTGCCCTCAAGGATTTGATCGTCGCGCGCGAGGATACCGCGCTGGATTCGCTCATCAGCCGCCATTTCCCGGCTGTTCTGGCGCATGAGCAGATCGAGGCGTGTCTGGATCGCCTGCGCAGCTACGCCGAAGCCTCCATCCCGGTGCTGGGCGAAAAGCGGCGCGTCATCGGCGTCATCACCACGGACGACATCGTCGAGGCCGTGGACGACGCGATGGGCGACGATTACGCCAAGCTGGGCGGCCTGACCGGCGAGGAGGATCTGCATGAGCCGCTGAAAACCAGCCTCAAAAAGCGCCTGCCGTGGCTGATTATCCTGCTCTTTCTCGGCATGGGCGTTTCCTCCGTCGTCGGGCTGTTCGAGTCCGTCGTCTCGCAGGTTGCGCTGATTGTCTGCTTCCAGTCCCTCATTCTGGATATGGCGGGCAACGTCGGCACGCAGTCGCTGGCCGTCACCATCCGCGTGCTGATGGATGAAAGGCTGACGGGCAGGCAAAAGCTCGGTCTGGTCTTCAAGGAAATGCGCGTCGGCTTTTTCAGCGGCCTGATGCTTGGCGCGCTGGCTCTGGTGTTTATCGGGCTGTATGTCTGGCTGCTCAAGGGCAAAACGCTGTTCTATGCCCTGTGCATCTCCGGGTGCGCGGGCGCGGCGCTGGTGCTCTCCATGGTGCTTTCCAGCCTTGTGGGCACCGCTGTGCCGATGTTCTTCAAAAAGATTCACATCGATCCCGCCGTGGCTTCCGGCCCGCTGATTACGACCGTCAACGATTTGGTTGCCGTCATCGCATACTATGGGCTGGCGTATATCCTGTTCTTTCAGGTGCTTCATCTGGTGTAATTCGCTCCGTCTCTTTTTCCCCAAAACATTGAACCCCTTCCGCGGCCGCCCGGCCATGGAAGGGGTTCGTTTGATATACCTGTGTTTGAGCGGTTACTCGATGATCTCAAAATCATCGTCGCCGAAGTCGTTCCCGCCGTCGATCTTCATGTCGTCGTCAAGGTCCAAACCGCTCTGCACCTCGTCCGGCGCCGTTTCAACCGGCTCGGCGATATAGGCGTAAAGCACCGCTTCCGGCCAGTTGATCTCCGAGCCGGCGTAGTAGTTTTGCAGCCAATTCGTGTGGAAATCAAAGTAAACGTTGGAATAAATCGGCATCGTCGGCAGAAGCTCGTTGTAATACTTCTGGAACTCGATCCACTTCTGCTCGTAGGTCAGCACGTCGTATGGCTCAGTCTTGTGCATGTCCCAAGTCATGTCGATAAGCTGCTCATCGGTCATGCCGCTCGTGTTCATCGCGCCCACAAAGTCGGGATCATCGGTGAACGTCATGAACGGATCAAACGTGGAAACGAAATTCGTCGCCATGAAATTCATGTCGTACAGCCGCTCGCCGTCCTCACGGTAATAATCGCTGAGCATTTCGTTAAAGCTGACCTCATGCACAACCAACTCGATACCGACCTGCGGCAGCGTTTCGCTGAACTGATCGACGACCAGCTGTGCGAAATCGTTGTCCTTCACCTGCGCAAAGTCGAGCGACAGGCGCATCAACTCGCCGTCCACATCCTTGCAGCGCACGGCGTCGCGCGTTTCGTCAAACGGCTCTCCGTTTTCGTTCAGCGTCCAGCCGTCTTCCTCCAGCAGCGCTTTCGCCTTGCCCAGATCAAGCGTATAGGGATTCAGCTCGTCGAGGTTCAGCGCATCCCAGACTTCTTCTTCCTCCGGGGTAATGCCTTCCGGGCGGATGGTGCCCATCGCCGCCAGCGTCATCCACTGGCCAAGGCCGTAATAGCCGTTGACCGTCACGCCATAGCCCTTGAGCGCGTCGCGCACAAAGCTGTCCGCGTCAAAGCAGTAGTCAATCGCCTGCCGCACCGCCTTGAACTGCTGCGGCCCCTGCTCGCAGGCAAAGGCGCAGAAGCCATATCCCAGACGCGCATAGTTCAGCAGCGAATAGCCTTCGCTGAGCATCGGGCGCATGCTGTTGACCACGTCGCCATCGACCACTTTATTCAGCAGGTCGATTTCGCCGCTTTCCAGCTTCTCCTTCATGTCCTGCGGCAGCACCGGGACGAGCGTCACCGTGTCAATCACGGGACGCACGCCCTCATAGTTGCCGACGTAAAATTCGTTGATCGCGAATTCCACCGTGCCGCTTTCGCGGTCATAGCTGACCAGCTTATACGGCCCACAGGTCAGATACGGGTGGGACAGATACCCGTTTTCCGCGTCCAGCACCGTGCTTTGCAGCAGCTCCGCCGTAAAGACCGGCTCGACTGCCGTTTCGTCGATATTGGCGATATACGCGCCCTCTCCGTCGTCGCGCACCTCGCATCCGGGCGCAATCACGCCGATTGGATACGGATAGACGGACAGATACGACAGCTCGTAGAAATACGGTTCATACTGCGCCTTGACCGTCACGCTGAACGTCCGCTCGTCGATGAGCCGCACGCCGGAAAACACGTCCGTCTCTCCCGCGCTAAACGCCTCATAGCCCACAACGTGCGCATAAGCGCCCGTGTCTGCGCCGAGGGCCGCAAACTGCGGCGAGGTCAGCAGCAGATAGGAAAACACGTAATCCTCCGCCGTCACCGGGGTGACGCCGTCGTTGTAGGTCAGGCCGTCCACAATGCGGATGGTGTAGGTTCTGCCCGCTCTCGTATCAGCGGATTCCAGCGAATCCACGACCATCGGATCGGTCGTGAATTCAAGCTGGTTCATCCATACGATGGGGTTGTAGCCGTGGAGCATGTAGCGCACGTCGATGTCGCTGGTGTTGTTGCCAAACTGCGTGGTGAAAAAGCTTCCGCTGACCTTCGTCGAGTTGCCGACGGTCAGGTGCGTAGGCTCTTCGCTCTCCGGACGCATCGTCAGCGCGATTTCAGCGACGGTCGGCGCGGTTTCGGTCTGCATCTCTTCCCCTGCCGCACCCACGGAAACCATGAGCAGCAGGCAGAGCGCTAAAATGAGTTTTTTCATGGCAAAGTCTCCTTCTTGATGGCCTGCGTATCAGGGAAGCGGGGGCGCCGCTTTTAGTTGAAGCAGTCGCCCTCGTTCATGTTGATACCGCCGCCCAGAGGCACGCCGAGGTCGTCAAGAATGGTCAATCCGCCGCGACGTCTGTTCTCCGGGTCAACCGGGACAAAGCCGTCGTCAATGCGGTGCGTGTTGATGACCGTGAAGGTCGTTCCGCGCGTCACGACGCTGGCCGTATAGCCCTCCGGCACATCGTTTTCCGCAACGTCGTAGTCATACGCCTCGCCGTTGTCGTCAAACATCGGCAGCTGCGTAAGCGTCTGCGTCCAGCGGTTCGCCGCGTTCAGCGTCAGCGTGGTGATCGTCTGTCCGTTTCTCGTCACATCGACCGTCACGCTCTGCGGACGCAGCTTCTGCGCGTCATTCGCGTCGTTCCACGCCTTGCGCACAATCAGGTCGGTGTACGCCTGCGTCATCGTGTTGACAAACGCCGCCATATGCCCGGTTCCTTTGATCGCGCCTTCGCTGCCCGTAGAGCTTACGCGCATATCCTGCGCCGCGCGCTCAGTGACGGTGTAGCTCGTGCCAAGCGGAATGCCGCTGAGCGTGACGCTCTCGCCGTGGCTCAAGCGGATGCTCGCCGCGCCGCCGTTAAAGTACAGTCTGCCCGTTTCGCCGCTCGTCCTGGTCGTGCGCAGCGTTCCGGTAAAGTCCTCGCCGTCCTCAAGCGTCAAGGCGATGTCAAAGACGAACTGCGTATCGGGAATCTCCGCGCCGCCGATGGCTTCAACCGTCTTGGTGACGGTCAGCGCGCCGTAACCCGGATTGGCTCGCGTGTTGAGGAAGGTTGCGCGTACCGCCGCCGTTTCCACCACGCCGACAGCGCCGGTGCTCGTGGTCGTGTAGCGATCCGCCGTGTAATCCGCTTCGGAGACCGTGTAGCTCGTGCCGGACGGAATGCCCAGAATTGTGAGCGATCCGCCGCCCGCAACGCGAACCCGCGCCGTCACGCCGCCCGCCGCGTTGTCCTCAAAGGCAACCGTGCGGCCGCTCTGCGTGAGATACGTGCCTGCCAAAGCGATATTGTCGTTTCGGCTCAAGGTAACGGTAAATTCAAACTCGCGCCCGAATTCCGCCGTTCTGCCGTCCAGGTTCTTGACGATTTCAAGGCTTCCGGTGTCGCGCGTGTTCACGAAGCGGAGCGTATCGCCCGCGTCGGTCATCACGCCGCCCTGTTCGCCCTGACGGACGACATAGCCCTCGGTCTGATAGCCGTTTCCATCCTCGATCACCGTGTAATGGGTATCCACGAGGATATTGCCGATGGTCACACCGCGCTCCTCGCCCGTCGCCGCCGCGCCGTCCGCCATATCCACGGTGACATGCGCTTCGTCGTAGGTGAAGCCGTTTTCCGTCCGGGTTTCAAGCGTCAGCGCCTTTCCGTTCAGCGTCGGCCGGTTGTCGCCCGTCAGCCGGACGCCATCCTCGCGCCAGAGCCGCACCGTGAAGCCGAAGCTCGTGCGCACCGCGTTGCTTACGGCCACGCGGTCGTTATAGCCCGTGCCCTCCAGCTTCTTGGTGATTTCCAGCGCGCCGACATTGCGCGTGTTGGTGAAGACTGCGTCGCCGGTCAGCGCATCCGCGATGGTTCCGGTCACTTCGCTGCCGTTCACCCGGCCGTTCTGCGTCGAAACCGTGAGATAATAGCCGTCCTGCGCGTCAAACACCTCGTGCACCGCGTACCGCGTGCCCTTGAGGATGTTTTCCACATTCAGGCTGCCGACGCGCGCCGCCTCCGTCACCGGGATGGAGAGACTGAACGTCACCGTATGGTTCTTCGCATCCACGGTCATGTTCTTCGGGGTCTTGCCATCCACCGTGGGCAGGTTGTTTGTCTGCGTAAGATCGATCCAATCCGCATAGGTCAGCGTGGCCGAGAAGCTGAATACGGCTCTGCCGTTTTTCTCGAACTTCACCGCGTTGCCGACCGCGTTCTTGGTTACGCTCAACACGCCGACGTTGCGCTCGTTGGTAAACGCAGCCGCCGCATCCGGCGTCTGGCTGTTGACCGTCGCCGTCTGCCCGCTCACCGCTTCATAGCCTTCCGCGGTGTAGTCGTCCTCGGCCACCGTCGCCGTCGTGCCGTAGAGCACGTCAAGCAGCGTTGCCGTCTGGCCGCCCTTGAGCGTCAGCACATATTCGCCGTTCGCATTGCGCGCAACGGTCGTCTGCACGTCCGCCTTGTTCGCTTCGCGGATGACCACGTCATACGCGTCGCGCTGGGTTGCCGTGTCGAACTGCGCGTTTTCGAGCTTCACGTGGAACGTGAACTCCTTTTCGCCGTCCGTCGCGTTGCCCTTGAGCGCCTTGCTCAGCGCAAGCGTGCCGCTCTCGCGCGTATTCGTGAACGTCATGGCCTCTTCGCGGCCCGCTTCGTTCACCACGTCGATGATGCCAAAGGCGTTCTGCGGCGTCTGGGTCGTGTAGCCGTCGTCCGTATAGTCGCGTTCGACAATCTCATAGTGCGTATGCGCCGGGATGTTGGTGATACTTGCGCTCACCGGCCGTCCGTCCGCGCCCATGGTGATGCTCACCGTTCCGGCGTAAACGTCGTGCCCGTCGCGCTGCTCGTTCGTCTTTGTCAGACCGTCCACGCCGCTGGGCATGGTGCTCGTCTGCTCGTTCAGCAGGTCGAGGTTGTGTTCATTCCACAGCTTCACGTCAAAGGTGAACGTCTTGCCGTAGCCCTTATCGCTCCCCGTTCCCGCAAGCGCTTTCGTAATCTCAATCGATCCGATATAGCGCTCGTTGGTGAACGTGTAGCCGATGATATTCGGCTTTTCGTTGATCTCCGTTTGGGTCGTTTTGAGCGTGTAGCCCTCGTCTTCGTGCTTCTCGCTCATCGCTTCCGTCACGATGATATCCGCGCCGTCCGGAACGTCATCGATCACCGCCGTCTCGCCCTTCTTCAAGGAGATAGTCTGTACGTCCCTCCGTCTGAAATCGATCGTTGCCGTTTGGCCGTTCACCGTGTAGGTGTACTCGCGGTAAACCGCCTCATCGGACAGCGCATTGTCCTTCTTTTCGATTCTGACGTTAAAGTCAAACGCATCGTCCTCGTTGGCCATTTGGCCGAGCACGTTCTTCGTGATGCTCACGCTGTGCGTGTCGCGCACGTTGGTGATCTGAACTGAGGAGGCCGTTTCTTTCGAAATCGTTCCCTTGTTCTTTTCGGTCGTGCTGCTGTTCCCGTCCGCATAGCTGACGGTAAAGCCCATGTTGCGATACGGCTGTTCGTCCTCGACAACGGCGTATCTCGTCCCTTCCGGCAGATCCTCAAAGGTCACGACCTCGCCGTTATGCAGGTTCAGCCTCAGCGTCACCGCCTGGCCGACCCGCTTCTGCTTCACCGGATACGTGGTCTTTTCGCCCTCGCTCGGCATATTCGAGCGGCCGACGTGGCCGTCCAGCGACACCGTCTCGTTTTCCAGCGTCAGGGTGACGCCATACGTTTCCGTACCCGCCGCCAGGCCCTTGCCCACGCCCGCGCCCGTCGCGGTCTTGCCGATTTTCAGCTTGCCCGCGCTGCGCACGTTGGTAAACAGCGCCGTCTGGTTTTCGGCGTTCACAACCCTGTTCGGCGTAGACTCGCCAAACTTCTTGTCCTCATCGTAATAGGCCGCATAGCCCCACTCCGCGAAGCCGTCGTTTTCGGTTACCGTGTAGCTTGCGCCATAGAGGATGTTGTCAATCGTCACGTTGACATCAGGTTTCGTCTGCGAAACAGCGATCCGGATGTCCTTAATCGTCACCGTGCGTTCTTCAACGGTCATTTGGCTGCCCATCGGAATCTTCGGCAGATTGTCCGCGTCCTCCAAATTCACGCCAGCCGGATAGGTAATCGCCGCAGTAAAGCTGAACTCGCGCTCGCTGATCGGATCTTTGCCTTCGATCTTCTTGCAGATCGTAAGCGAACCGGCGTTGCGGACGTTTTTCAGTTCAACCTTAGCTTCCTTGTCCGTGGCTATCACACCGCTTCCGCCGGACGTATAGGCGCTTGCGTCGATGTTGTAGCCCTGCGCCCGCTCGTCCGTCTCCTCGACGGTGTAGGTCGTGCCGACCGGAATATCTTTGATCGTCACCGTCTGGCCGTCGCGGATCTTCAGCGTCGCTTCGCCGTTCTTCACGGTCAGCTTCGTCTCCGCCGCGCCATCATCCATCGGATAATCGCCATCCACCGGCACAATATCATTGCGGCTGAGTCCGATTTTCACGGTAAACGCGTCGCCGCTCAAAACCGCGTTGCCCGCCGTCGTCTTGGAAATCGTCAGATCGCGGCGCGCCAGTTCGTTCTTCAAAACGATGCTTCCGTCCTCGCCGCCGGAGATCTCCGCTTTCGGGGTCAGATGGCCCTGTCCGTCGTCTTCAAGCGTCACGGTCACAGTGTACTTCGTCTTGTCGTAGGTCATGCCGTCGAAAGCGGGCGTATCCACCTCTTCAATCTGATAGGTGTACGTCATGCCTTCCCAGTCGCGCTGTGTCCAGCCCGTCTCCGGAATGGTCGCGTAGTTCATCGTCAGGTCGAATTTTCCGTTTTCATCCGCCTGCACAAAGACCGCGTTCTCCTCGACTGTGACGTTTCCGCCCGCCGCAACGCGTTTGGTCAGGTTCGGGTCATCCGGACTGGTGATCCAGATGCGGAAGAGGTTGGCATACCGCTCCAGCTCAACCTGCGTTCCCTCCGCAAAGACCTTCTTCTGCGCCGTGAGCATATACGTGCCCGCCGCGCTGTACAGATCGGTCGCGTTCACGCGATAGGTCTTTCGGCTGTCGGCCTTAAAGTCGCCGGGCAGCGTGTTCATGCCTTTCAGCACGAAGCAGCTGTGCTTTTCGCCGCCGATTTCAACCTCGTCGTGCGCCGCAATGCCCTCTCCGCTGAACGTCGCGCCCGTGCTCAGATACGGCGCGGGAGCGCTCGTTTCAACAACCAGATAGCTGTCCGCATAGGTCAGATACGCGCTCTGCGTGCTGACAAAGCTGTACACATTGCCGCTCGACGTCATCTCGCCGACCTTCTTCGCCGCCGAAACCGCGGTCAGATTGTCGAGTTCCTCCGTCGTATACGGGCCGTAAATCGCGAACACCGCATCGGAAACATTCGCGCCGTTGTTCGCCTCCTTGGTGATTTCAAGGTTGCGCACCGGCACGAGGCCGACGTCCACCTGCTGATAACCCAGCTGGTTGTTCTTCACCATCTCTTCGGTGGGCACCGGCAGATAGAACCACTTGGTCGCCGCGCTGCCGTTTCCATCGGCCACGAAATCGCTGTCCGCATCGGAGGCGATCGGGTTGTTCACGCCCTTCCTTGTGACCCTGAAGCTTTCCGGAATGCCGCTCAGCGTAAGCTGATACGTATAGCGTTCCGAACCGGACAGGTTGGTCGCCACAACGTCCCCGGCCGAATCATTCGGATCGTTTTTCAGGCTGGCAAGCTTCACCGCCGCAAACAGCTCGACAAACTGATAGCTGCCGTCGGTGATCGTCTGCGTCTGCGTCGTCGGGCGGTAACGGTTATACCGCTGGCTGAGCTGCATGGTCAGCTGCTTGCCTTCGCCCGTGTACGCGTAATTCGGTTCGACCGACAGGTCTTCGGACTGAATGCCGTCGCCGTTGAAGTCGATCCAGACGCGGTTGCCCAGCCATACTTTCTCCGGAATGATCGCCACGCGCGCCACGTCGCTCGCCACGCCGCTGTGCTGGTCATAGCTGAGCCGCGCAATGTTGTTTGCCGTCGTGAAGTAAACGGAAGAATCCGTCACCTCAGGCGCAGAGCAGGTGTATTCAATCAGCACGCGCTCCTTGCCCGCCAGCGGCTGGGTCAGCATCACGGCAAAGCCGTGGACATCTGCCGGGGCCATGCGCGTCGCCCAGCTTTTTCTGATGTTGTCGGCGCCAAAATAGTCGTTATAGGTATTCCGGTTCTGAGACGTGATCTTCTCCTTCGTGAAGTAGACTGTGTAATCTTCGCCGGATTTGAGTTCCGTGGAGCTTCCGTCCGCCGCGTATTTGGTCACGCTGATGGCCGTGCTCTCCAGCGCCACATCCCATTTGGAATCTCTGGTGCTGCTGTCGTTTCGCCAGTCGTCCGTGTGCGGCAGTTCGTCCATCACGGCGACGTTGGCTGCCGGCGAGAGCGACGGGTTCTCCACCAGAATTCTGTAATAGATCCGGTTGATTTCGTTGTCCTTTTCGGTCTTCGCGCCGGTCACGGCCACGTTCGACCCGCTGACAAATTTGTTCTTGCCGGTAATCGTGCCCGCCACATACTTGGAAATCGTCAGCGCGGAAGGCTCCGCCGACCTGTGCTCAGCCTTCGCCGAAATGCCGTGCTGGCCTTCAAAGCCGGGCAGTTCGCCGCTCTGGCTGTCGCCGGGCTGCTGCTTCACCATGCCGGTGATCTCGTTGCCCGCTTCATCGACAAACGGCACGCCGAAGGGGTTCTTCGTGTTCTTCACGGTCTGCACGCCGCTCATCGCATAGGCGATGTTGGCATCCATGCCCGTGTTGTGCGCGATAATCTGCTCCAGAATGCGTTCGCCGACGAACAGCGCGTCCACCGTCAGGGTGATCTTCTGACCCGCTTCCAGCCGGCCGTCGCCCCGGACCACAACCGTGTAGCCGTCCTGGGATACCGTCGTCGTCAGCTTCAGCGCGGCGTTGTCGCTCGTCGCTTCCGCCTTCACGGCCATGGCCTGACGCGGCAGCGTATCGACCAGAATCGGCGCCTCGATTGCGGGCAGGTTCTCCGCCTGACCGCTGATATTCTCAAAGACAATCGTATAATGCGCGCCGGAACCCGCGCTCACCGTCAGACTGTTGCTCTTGGGGTTGGTGGCTTCCGCTTCCACGGTCACGACATAGTCGCCCGTGTTCGGGTTCTGCACAATCTCCGCGCGCTGCACCTGTTTGGTGATTCTGGCTTTCGGCAGGCCGATCGACGAATCCGCATCGCAGTTCGCCGCATCCGTATAGGTCTTGCTGACGCTCGCCTGCGACTTCGCGCCGATGGCATAGGCCAAGTTGAGGCCCGCCGTATTGCGCACATCGCAAACGCGGTCGATTGCTTCGCCGGATTCCTGATGGAAGCGCATCGTCACCGCAATCGGCGTATCCTGCCTGAGGCCCGCAGGGATATCCCGGCCGTTCTGCATATGATACGCGATCTTGAAGCCCGTGTAGATGCAGCCGCCGTCTTCCGCTTTCAGGGAAACGTCCGCGCCGCTGTCGGTCACGTCGATGTTCGACTGAATCAGCGTCTCCTGCGTGCCGATCAGGCCGTAAACATCCGCATAGATTCTGTCGCCTTCCGCCGCCGTGCCATAGGCCTCCTCCAGCTGCGCAAAGCTCATCTTGCCGACGGTCACGCTTTCCACAAAGTGCTGCGTCTGCACGGTTTCCTCGCCGCCGTCGAGCCAGCCGCTCTTATTGCCGTGCGCGTCCACCGTCTGATATTCGACCTTGTTGTCCGTAATCACGAAGCTGCTCATCGGGTAGCGGATTGCGTCGTTCGCGTCCGCCGCGCCGCTGTCGCTCGTCGTCTTCCGGATTTCAAAGGTCACCGTCTGCCAGCTTCCGTCCGCCTGCGTGTTTTGCAGGTTGCCCAGCTTTCCGCCGGCCTCGCCGTTGACCGCCGAAACGGTCTTATCCAGATACGGATCGCGGTTCGGGATGTTGGCGAACGCCGCCGCGGCAAAGCCGCCTTTGTTCGTCAGCTCGGCTTCTGCCTCCGTGTGCCACGGCATGCCTGCGGACTGCGAAGCCTCGGTTTCGATATAGCCCGCCGGAGTCGTCGTTTCCGCGAAAGCGTACTTGCCGCGCTCAACATACGACGTGATGACGTAGGTATACCGATACTCCCCGTCCGTGTAATACGTTCTGTCCTTCGCAAGCGTATACGTCTTTTCGCCGATTTCAAGCGTCTGCGGCGCTTCCGTCCTGTCTTCGGCGGTCGGTTCGAGGTCCGCAAACGCATAGCTGTGCTTCTCGTCCGTGCCGTCCTTCTCCGCCGCGCTGAACTTCGCGCCGCCGACCAGCGCGCTCTTGTTTTCATAGTCGCGCTTGAGGATCACCAGTCTGCCCTTCGGCTCGTTATATGCGTTGAAGTGCAGCGTGCTGAACAGCTCGTTCGGATTGGCCATCAGCTCTTTGCCTGTGACGACGGTATAATAGCCCGCCTTGCCGTCAAGCTCGGAAACAGCCTGCTCGGCCGTGCTGCTGTGGCTTGCGTCCGTCTTTTTGAAATCGTAATAGGCCTTGTAGCCCCGGCTCACCGGGTTCAGGTACGGCTTGTCGGAATCGTCGCCGATCGCGCCCGCGTCCGGCTGCTCAAAGACGACATACGCCTCGCCCTCTTCGAGCCTCGGCAGATACGGGAACAGCACGTCGCCGTTTGCGTCGGAGGTCACCTCCTGATACAGATACGGCTGTCCGTCGCTAAGCAGAACCTCGTGCAGTTTGCCTTCCGCGTCTTTCTTCTTGATGTGAAGCACAGCGCCTTCGACAACCGGCGTATCATCGTTGCGGTTGATTCTCACGCTGCCGAACACGCGAACCTGAATGGATACGCCGCGCGTATTCACCATCGAAATCGGGTCGGCCACGATGCCCGCCGTCAAACCAATCAGCTTGTCATACGCCAGCTGATAGCTGTAATCCGGCGCGGAAATCTCTTCGACGTAATAGGTGTACCGCGTGCCGTCCGTCATCGCGTCTTTCGGCGCATAAACTTTGTTCAGCTGCACCATGCCGTCCGCGCCGGATTTGAAGCGCGCCGCGTTTTCACGCGTGCCCGTCCAGTCGCCAAACGGCGTGTCGCTTTCACGCCCCACATAATAGTGCTTATTGTTCTGCTTGTCCCGCGTATACAGCGAGAAGAAGCAGTTTTCCAGCGCAGTCGGCTTTTCGCTTTCGCTCAGCTGTTTGGTCTTCTGAATCTGACCCTCCATCCGCGTGCCGGCGTTGACAAAGTCAACCTTCATCTGGCGCTGAACGTCCATCGCGTTGTAACGCGTGACGGTCACGTCCCGGCTGCTGGTGATCCGGTTGTTCGCGACGGTCGTGCCGTTGTAAACCGGCGTCGTCTCCGGGTTTCCATTCTGATAGGCCGCGGACTTGGCGAACCAGTAGCCCGCGCTTTCGTCCGTGCTTTCCACAACGGTGTATTCGCCCGGATCGAGCCGCACGACGACGGACTGCCTCCGTTCAGTCTCGGTGAAGCCGCCGAGCGTAATCGGCTGCCGCGCCACCTTCTGCCAGCTTTCGGTTCCATGGGCATCGACGACGCGCATTTCCAGCTCGGCCGCTTCCGTCGTCCCCTTTTTATAGACATAGAAGGCGACGCTTTTCGGGATGCTCTGCGTCTGAGAAGACTCAAACGTCTTGGTGATTTCCAGATACGCGCGCGGCGTGTTGGTCACATCGATGGTGTGATTGGTGATCGTCACGCTGTTGTTCGCGTCCTGGCGGCCCGCGTCGAACCGATTTTTGAGCGTTTCGGAAGCGAGAAGCTGAACTTCGCTCGTGTAGCTCTTGTTCTTCCCGCTCTTGTCCAGATGCTCGTAATCCTTGTCGCAGATGACGCGGAACCACGTCGTAAACAGCTGCCCCGCGTTCACCTGTCCCTGCGGAATCGTCTCGACCAGCAAATACCAGCCGGAATACAGGCCGTCAAACGTGATTTCGCCCGTTTTGGCGTTCGTTGTGCCCGTATGCGGCAGATACACATAGCCGCTCTTCGGATAGTTCAATTTGCCCTCGAACTCGTCCTGCGATTTGAACGGGCAGAAATACAGGGCAAAATACGCCGCAATCGGCTTCAAATCCGTCGTCTCGCCGCTCCGATCGCTGACCTTGTGAATGGTGACGCTCGTCGTCGCCGGGTTGTAAACCGTAATCGGTTCGTCAGCCTGAACGTCCGCGCCCGAGATCGTCAGCTTTCCGCCGTTGAGCAGCTTGAAATACTGGTTGACCACTGCGTTCGGTTTCCATTTTTCAGCCCCCGACGTTTCATCCAGCGTCTCGGCAATCGCGTACTCGGCCTTCGGATATTTGCCCGCCTCGCTCGTGCGATAATCCCAGATCGGCAGGCTGAAAATGACCTCGCCCTTTTCGTTCGTGTTCTGTCGCGTGTTCGCCAGCGCGCTTCCGTTGCTGCTCAGAACCTCGCTCTTGCCATTGGAATAACCAATCTGAATCGGCGCGCCCTTGACCAGCTTTTCATCCGCGTCCCGCTTGATGACGGTCAGCGAATGGAAACGCGTATTCGTGGAGCAGACGGCAATCTGGCTCTTGTACTCGCCCGTGGTGAACGTCAGTCGGTTGGCCGACGTGCCGTTCACCTTCTCGCCGTCAAACACAAAACCGCTCTTGTCGGTCTGCACGCCCTCGATTACCGGCGCGGTTGTCTCTTCAATCGTGAACGTCGTCTTGCGCGGCAGCTGCACCGTCGTCTCATAATGGTTCGCGTTGTTCAGCGTGACACGGGTATACACCTCGCCTTTTGCATCCGTGATGGTGTAAACCGCATCCGTGCTTCCCTTTCCGCCGTAATAGCGCTCGCCGTCCACATACTTGGCGACCGTCAGATAGGTCATCTCGCCGAGAATGTTCTTGATGGCGTTGTGCTGTCCGTCTTTGTTCAGATAATCGTCTACAACCGTCACGTAATCCGCACCCTGCGCATTCTTGACAGCCTTCACATGCAGGGCATATCGTTCCTGCATATAAACCATGTTAATCGGGTAATCCTTCTCGCGGAGGATGAAATCGGCCTCGTAGAAGGGTTGTCCGTTTTCATCCACGTCCAGCTTCACCGGGTTATCCGGATTGTCCGCGCCGCCGTTTTCCGTATAGAGTGTCTCCAGCGAAACGGTGATGCTCACGCCGTAGCCCGCGCTCATGCCGCTCTCGCAGCCTGTGACAAATTCTGTGCTGAACGCGCCTCTGCCCTTGACGGCCTCCAACAGGCCGTTCGCGTTTTTGCGCGCAAGCAGGAGTTCAAAGGTCACGCCCGCCAGCGGCTTAAGCTCGCCGACCAGGTTGTTGTCCTTCGCTTCGGTGGACGGCCAGTATTCCTTATCCAGCTTCACTTGGAACAGACCCTTGAACTCGGTCTCCCCGCCGCTCAGCACATCGGCCTCGTTGTATGCGTCCACTTCCGTCACGGCATTGACCTCTGTCGCCGCAGCAGACCACACGCCGCCGTAGACCTTCTGATAGCCGCCTGCGTGGTTGATCTTCACCTCCCGGAACAGGAAGGTATATTCGCCGACGTCGTCGCCCAGCTCAAAAGCGTCCGTCATGAACGCGCCCGTGCCCATGCCGCTCGCGCCGGTTTCATAGGTGATTCCGTCAGTAATCAGTTTGCTCTTCTGCGGTTCGGCGGTGAAAATAGCTTCCAGCTCCGCTTCCCGGCCAGTATATGTGCCTTTTTCCACCTTCTGTCCCGCCTGCGGCGCTATAAACGCGCTGTTGCGGGCCAGCAGTTCGCGCTGTTTTTCATTCAGGTCGCTCGTGCGGATGGCGTAAACCTCAAACTGGCAGTAATCCAGCGGCTGCGGCTCGCCGATGACATTGCCTTCCGTCGCCGCGCCGTCTGCAAACCGAACCGTGTAGCCGCTCTTGTTCAGCTTCAGCTGCACATAGTCCTTGTAATTGGTGATGCTGCTCTGACTGTCGTTCTGATTATCGGTCTCTTCGCCCGTCAATTCAACATAGTTGAAGTTATCCAGCACATCCTGATAATCGTGCGGCTCTCTGTTGTACGTCGCGTTGTCGCTGTGCGCATGAACCGGATCTTTGGATTCATAGGCGCAGTATCCGTCCGGAACTTTCGTTTCCACGAGCACATAGTGCTTGAGGCCGTGCAGATCGGAGATCGTCGCAGTCTGGTTCGTCATGTCGATCGACTCAACCGGTTCAAGCGTGCCGCCGTCCTTCACTTCATAGAGCGTCATCGTCGCGCCCGTCAGCGGATACTCCGGCGCGTTGCCGCGCTTCAGCTCATATTCCTTCTGGTAGTTCAGGCTGATGTTGAGAGCGGCCTTCGGCTCATTTTCAAACGTCAGCGTCTGGCTGGCATTTTCGTTCAGCTTGAACTGCTGCCCGTCTTCCGCCTTGAAATATCTCTGCGCCGCCTGCTCCTGCTTCACCGTGTACGTCAGCGCCGTGGTTTTGTCGTTCGGATTGCCGTAAATCGGCAGGCTGGACAGCTCAAACGCCTGGCTTGCGCCCTTTTCGCCCGTGTAAACCAGCGTGTTCGTCGTTTCGTCGAGCACAAAGCCGGTTTTCAGCAGCGCCCGATAGGCATAGCTGTCCTTCGCGAGGTTCGACGCGCCCACCGAGACCGTGAACTTCGCCAGATCCGCCGCGTTCACATAATCGATGGCCGCGGGCTGCGTGCCCAGCTTTTCCTTCTTCTCGTCGCGCAGCTCAACCGTCAGGCTGCCGACGTTCGCCTTGTTGACAACAGTCGGATTCTCCGCCTGATTCGTCTCGCTATACGTCAGCGGCCCAAAGACGCTGTCGTTGAGCATCATGTCGCCGGAAACCGCCGTTTCCCTGACATAGTACGTGCCGTAAGCCGGGATGGTGAACACACCGACCGCCTGATCCGGCTTGCGCACCGTGACCGTCTCACCGACCTGCTGCATGCTCTCGTCGTACAGGGTAAACGTCGCAAAGCTGCCGTTCGCCACCTCGTCCGGGAAATCTTTGGTCACCTCAAGCTGATACTTCCGCCGGTCAACCTGTCCGGCCTTCTTGCTGTCGTCGCCCGCCGCAACCGTCAGCCAAACGAGTTCCGTATTCAAATAGTAGTTCTCCGGTGCGGCCAGCTCCTGCAAATAATAGGAAGTTCCTTCCTCCACCGGGAGCACCAGTTCGATTCTGCCGTCCGCGTCCGTCGTGAAACGATACGTGTCCGCCACATTTTCGGGCTGGGTCAAGCGCCCCGCTTCATCCACAATGGCCGCCGTCTTTCCCGTCAGCACGCCGTCCGTCGGCGTCCGCCCGACCAGATAGGTCTTGCCATCCGCTTTCCGGGTCAGCACGGCATAAACCGCGCCGGGCAGTGTCGCGTTGTCGCTGCCTTCTTTGGTGAAGGTCGTCTTGCCGACCTGACGCGTGTTGGTGACGGTGATTGTCTTGTCCGTACCGCCGTCCAGCGTCACGCTCTCCTCGCTGTACGTCACCGCATAGCCTTCCGCCGCCGTTTCGCCGACGGTATAGGTCACCACATGGCCGTTTTCGTCCCAGCCGCGCAGCGAAAGGGTCTGGCTTACCTCGTTCTGTTCGCCGTCGGTCGTCAGTTCAACCGTCCGGCTCGGCAGCGCATCGCCCGCTTCGCAGGCAGCCTGAACCGTGATCGTCCACGTTTGTTCTTTGTTCAGGCCGCTCACATCGACAAGCCGCTTCGTGATGGTTAGCTCCTGCTGCTTGATGAAGAAATAGTCGGCGTTCTGGATTCTCGCGTCGTCCGTAAAGGTGATCTGAATCTCCTCTTCGGGCTTCTCCCCCTCGCCGTTCTTCTCGCTCGCGTAAAACAGACCGTCCGTCTGTTCGTTGCTCTTCACCTTCACGCGGTAGGTAATGAGGCGCCCGTCCCCGTCGAATCTCGGCAGATAGACGGATTCCGCCTCATCCAGCGTCGTCTGCTTCACCGGCTCCGTCTCGCCGTCGCGCGTGATGGTCACCGTGTAATGGCTTTGATCCGCTTCCAGATTGGCACCCTGCTCATACTCGCGCAGATAGGCTTTCAGGTTCAGCAGACCATCCGTCGAATAGTTCTTCACGGCGTTGTCGTCCGTCATCCGCGTCTGACTGCCCGCCTCGATGACGACAATCCTGTCGGCCGCCTTGGCAAAACCGTCGGATACGTCCGTTTCTTCCATCGTATAGGTATCCGCGGGCAGATAAACCGTGGTCGGTTTTTCGTTTTCGACCTTCACCGTGTAGGTGCGGCCGTTCTGCGCGGTCAGCGTAAACTCCGCAGTAAGGCTGGAGTTTGTATTTTGCGTGCCGTCCGGCGCATAGAACTTCTTTTCGAGGATAAACTGGCCGTTCTGCGCGTTGTAATCCTCGAACTCGGCTTTCACCGCGTTTTCTTTCGTTCCGGCCTTCACCGTCACAGGCTGATACGGGTAGAACGCCTCGCCGATTTTGATCGTCTGGTCACCCGGCTTGACGTTGGTATAGCCCGCTTCCATCCCCGTGCGCACCACATAATAGTCGCCTTCGGGCAGTTCCCGGCTCGTCTCAAACGCGCCGATCCGGTCGGAAAGCTTCGCGTTCTCGCCAAGCACCAGCTCGCCTTTTTCGTTGTGCGTCACTTCGCTGGCCTTATAAATCGCAAAGACCGCGTCGCTGCCCGAATAGGCCGTTCTGTCCGCTACATCTGCCGCCAGCTTCACATACTGTTCCGGCAGGATGTAGCCGCCCTGACGCACGAAATGATAATACAGCGTTTTGCTGCTGTCGGCCTTCTTTTCATCGCTGTCGCCGTAAACCGTGTAGTTCAGCGTCGAATCCAGCGTGACGCCCAAGCCCTTAAAGGCGGCGTCATCCAGCCGTTCGTCGTCGCAGTCCAGCTCAAAGTCCGCCTTGTCATAGATCAGGTTGACCGTGTAATTGTTGTACGCATAGACCGACGGATGAACGGTATTATCGCCGTCCAGCGCCGCCGTGTTGTGGATCGTGTTTCCTTCCTTTGCGGGCATTACGAGGCTGCGCGTGCCATCCCCGTTTTCCACAATATCGCAGGTGTAGGCGCTGTCTCCAAGTGTCACTGTGGCCTGCTTCGGATAGACCTTCGCGCCATTCTTTCCCGCAACCGGCTGAATCATTTCCTTGAGCGTATAGCCGGAAAGATCGAGCACGCCCTTATCCACGTAGTCGCTGTTCTGGCGCAGAATCTCGCCCTGCGTTCCCAGCGCGCCCGTGCGCACCTGATAGGTGAAGGTTACCTCGTCGCCGTTTACCGTGTACTTCACGGCCTCGTTCTGCACATCCCACGTCTTTGCTTCCGCCGCATTCCGGAAGGCGTTCGTGTGGATCGTTGCCTGATAGTTAATCGGCGTACCGGCGTAAACTTTCTCTTCGCCGGTTTTGTCATAGTAGTGCATCTTCGGCGTGATCGACGCGGAGAGTGAAACCGTCGGCGTGATGAGATCGCCGTCGGCATGTTCACCGTTATCGATCATGCGGCCAAAGAACGTATAATTCAGCGTCACGGCGTTGCTGCCGTCCGCGGGAACGACGCTTTGGACGCTGTCAACGTTCAGGGTATCCGTCCAGCCTCCGTTATCGGTCGCGGAAATCCGCAGATTGCCGGGCGCGCTGATTTGCAGCTTGATATCGTCGTAGGAATCGAACGGGCGATATCGAATGTACTCGTCGAACGTCATCGAATTCAGGTCAAACGCCCTGTATTCGGTCAGGTTCGTGGCGAGCTGGAAGGTCATGCTCAATGTAAAGGGAACGACCTCGCCCGTCTTCCACTGCGCCGCGTTCTGCGCCGGACGCAGGTTCGCGTAAATCAAGGTATCTTTTCCATTCTTTTCGACATCCCGAACGCGGTCGGCGAAAGACATGTGCGTTTCGTCCGTCGTCGTTTCAAACTCGGCTTTATAGGCTTCCTGCAAAGAGCCATACGTTTCGCTGCTTCTGAGGGTCTGCGCAACCGGCTTCTGCACCTGGCTGACCACTTCATCGGCAATCGCCGTCGTCGGGCAAGAGCTGACGAGCATCGCGGCCGTCATCACCCAAGCCATAACCCTTTTCAGATGGTTCATCCTTTCCATCCTGTCCTCCAAAAACATGTCGCTCAGTCTTCAACCGATACCACAAAGCGCCAGTAATATTGCGCGTTGATTTTGTCGAGCTTTACCGCATAGCGCATCTCGTTTGCGCCTTCAACGTCTTCAAAGTGTTCGCCGTCCTGGCTGTACTGCCAGCGGAGCGACCACTTCGCATCCGTCGGCTGGACGTTGACCACGGCAGTCATTTCCAGCGTGTCGCCATAAGCCAGGCCGTCGCTTCCGTTGCTGATCAGTTCCGTCTCAATCTGCACCGGTTGCCGGACGACCTTCGCATCCCAATGCGCCTGCAATTTGATTCTGCCGTCGCCGCTGTTGCGCAGATCCAGCTCGTTGCCGTCGCCGTCCAGCGCCGCAAGGGTGAGCATCGTTTCCGCATCGCCGTTTCGGCTCAGCGTCAGCGTCAGCCGACGGCCGCCGCAAAGCACCTCGCCGCCCTGCGCCACGCCGTCGTAGACCCACAGAACGATTTCGCCGTTTTCCCAACTGAGGGAAGCGCCGTCCATCCAGAAATCATCCGCCTGCCACACGTCCGTGTCGCCGCCGATGGCTACCGCAAACGGCTCCAGCCGCACGCCGTCCGCGTTGTTCACGCCGATCACCAGCCGCGCCGAATCGCCGTTTCCGTCCAGTCTGAGCTGCGCCCAGTCGATTGTTTCGATTTGCTCCTCCGGCTCAGGCGTGGACGTGGGTTCGGGCGTCACTGTCGGCTCAACCGTCGCCGTAGGTTCAGGCGTTGCCGTCGGCTCAACCGTTGCCGTAGGTTCGGGCGTCGCCGTATCTTCCGGTTCCTCCGTCGCTTCCGGTTCTTCCACGACTTCCGGTTCTTCCGTCGCTTCCGGCTCTTCCGTCGCTTCCGGTTCTTCCGTGGCTTCCGGCTCTTCTTCAGCCTCTTCCGTCTCAATCGGCGTTTCCGTCTCGCTGTAAACTTCAGATTCCGCTTCAGCTTCGGTGTATTCGGGCTTTCCGCCTTCTTCATACAAAACGATTCCTTCGCTCTGCTGCTCATCCTCCGCGTTCACGCGCATCGGAGACGCTGCGCCCAGCAACACCAGACACAGCATCCATGCAAAAATTCTTCTTTTATTTTTCATATCGACATGCCCCTTTCGCCGATCTTTTTTTCATCTTTCCATTGAAAGCCGCATATACTTCCCATAGGGGGGGAGATATATACCGATTTCTTCCCTTTTTATTCTACCACTCTTCCTTGTTTTTTTTCAACTTACCAATGCACAAAGGAAACGTTTTAGATCTAGTAAAAATGATAATTTTTCCTTTTATCCCATCTAATATATAACTCAGCCAATTCTATACAATTCCCAGCGGAATACTTTCAATTTTTCTCTTGACAAGCCGCCCGATATCCTGTATAATGACCTTGTTGTTAGAGATAACTAACACCTCCCTGAACAAAATAGCGGATGAGGTTTGACGCGCCTCTCCGCAGCCTTGCAGGCTTGACGCACCTGCCAGGTATGCGCCCCGCTTGAGCGCAACCCAATCGAGCGAGGATCACTCCTCCCCCCTATTTTCTCCCTGTTTCTTAACAGAAAGACCCTGTCGGGCATTGGACGCCGCCCGGCAGGGTCTTTCGCATGTTTACGGCTGAACCGTGATCTTCTGTCCGTCCGAATAGAGCGTCATCACGCCGTTTTCCTTTGCGGCATAAACCGTCGCCCCGGCCTTTTGCAGCCGGATGCGCACGCTGTTGGCGGGATTTTTCCCCGTGACAAGCGCAACGCCCGGCTTGGCTGCCTCCACCCATTCGGTGCATGTCGCCGCTTCACTGCCCCCGCGCGAGGCGATCAGCGCGTCGCACTTGACCGCCGTGCCGGAGGCGACGATCTCCTTTTCGCCGCTCACGGTGATGCAGCCCGTCACCACGGCGCTCGTCTCCCCGTAGTCGATGCGCAGCGTCAGCCCGTCGTCGCGGCTGTCCGTGTGCTGCGTCCGCGCCGGGCCGATGAATGTCACGCGCGCCCGCCCGAGGGTAAAGGCCATGTTCTGCGTCGCGGAGACGATCTGCGTCCCCCGCTTTTCCGCCGCGTCGATCATCTGCGCGTAGGCCTTGCCCTTCGTCTGCGTCGGCGGCACAAAGAGATAATCCGGCCGCGTCAGCCCCAGCGCCATTTTCATCGCGCCGAGCTGTTCATCCTCCGAGCCCATCGCAACCGCCGCGCTCAGGTGGTTCACGCCGCAAAGCAGAAGCTGGCCGCAGAGCGCCGCGCCCGTTCCGCTGCCCGCGCCGACGAGCATGGTGTATCCGTCCGCGCAGACAAAAACCGCCTCGCCGTCGCCCGCGCGCAGCGTCTTGATCGTCAGCCCGTTGGGGTTCACGCCGTATGCCCACTTGGGCAGCTTCTCCGTCAGCTTCGAAATGTCCGGCAGCTCGATTTTGCTCAGATCAAAGTCGCCGAGCTTGATTTCCGGCAGATTGTCAAAGCGGAGCGTCGGCGCGCCCGTCTGCGGGTCGCTCTTCACAAAGCCCAGCACATGCGCGCCGACAAACAGCAGCGCCGCCACGCCGAGCACGAGCAGCAGATTCGTCAGGCAGCCAACCAGACAGCCCTTTTTCCTCTTGCGCACATGAGACCGCCCCTCGCGCGCCATCAGGCCATCGCCTCCAGCGCGGAGACGAGCTTCTGGCAATCCTCCGCCGTCGTCGCCCAGCTTGTCACAAAGCGGACG
>OMBQ01001181.1_pt1 | contig 22844 bp, 10 predicted proteins | sample 1674311 | NCBI WGS metagenome assembly OMBQ01 (sample SAMEA103958160, study PRJEB25191) | human gut metagenome | biome: human-associated habitat [ENVO:00009003]; feature: intestine environment [ENVO:2100002]; material: feces | place: Germany | collected 2013/2015 | reverse complement strand
CACCAGCTGGACATCGGCGTCGACATGGGATTCTTCAACGACCGCATCCGCCTGATGGCCGACTATTACAACAAGAAGACCACCGACCTGCTCTTCAGCGTCACGCTGCCCGATACGTCGGGTTACGGCTCGGCCCGGCAGAACGTCGGTTCGGTACGCTTCTACGGCGCCGAGGTGGAACTCTCGACGGTGAACATCCAGAGCAAGAACTTCACCTGGACGACCGACTTCACCTACTCGTTCAACATGAACAAGGTGTTGTCGCTCCCCGACGAGTACAGGTACAAGGACGTCGACGGCAAGGATGCATGGCGTATCGGCGGGTACACGATGTCGGAGACGGGATTCCGTTTCGGCGGCACGGCTGTCGGCGAACGCATGGGGCGCATCTACGGCTACAAGACCGCCTACATCATCGAAACAGAGGCACAGGCCGACGCGGCGCTGTACGACGTCAATTCGCACGGCATCCGCCGTTCGGACGGCCGTTCGATCGCCGGCCGCAAGGACATCGGCGACTACGAATGGCTCAACCGCGCCGGGTCGGCGCGTACGGCGGACGGCAGCGAGCAGATCAACGACGAGGACATGTTCCTGCTGGGGTACGTGACGCCCCACTCCACCGGCGGTATGAACAATACCTTCAAGTACAGGAATCTCTCGCTGTCGGTCTACGTCGACTATGCGCTGGGGCACTCGGTCTACAACTACATGTATACGCGCGGCCTGCAAACCTCGATGGGCAACTGCAACTGGAACCTCATCTACGATGCGAACGACTGCTGGCAGAAGCCGGGCGACAACACCAAGTTGGCGCGCCTGTCGGCCAACGACGCCGACGGTGGCAACAAGAACTATTCGCGCATCTCGGACATCAGCGTGCAAAAGGGCGATTACCTCTGCCTGCGCGACGTGACGCTGTCGTACAGCTTCCCCAAGCGGTGGATCGGCAAGCTCGGGCTGGGCAACCTGACGGTCTCGGTATCAGGCAACACGCTGGTGTACTGGACGAAGGTCAAGGGCGTGTCGCCCGAGTCGGCGGTTGCCGCCTCGGGATCGAGCACGGGCATGTACAGCGTGGTGAATACCAGCTCGGCCGATTATAGCATTTACCCGCCCACGCGCAAGGTGATGTTCAGCCTGAAGGCCACGTTCTGAACGGGATGATTCTCAACAACTAAATCGAATATACGAATATGAAATTCCATAAGCTATATATTGCAGCGATAGGCGCCGCCTCGATGGCGATGGCGGGGTGCGAGCTCGATATCGTCAACTCCGACCAGCTCAACACGACGAACATGTGGGTGGACGAAAGCGACGTCACGGGCGCGACGACGGGTATCTATTTCGAATTGCGCAACGCCTTCCGGCAGAATTACACGAACCAGTTCTTCTGGGGCGAACTGCGCGTCGGGCCCGCCATGTGGGACCGCGGTACGAACCGTTCGCTGATGGACTCGGACATGCTGGAGGTATTGCACAGCCTGCTCAACGGGGGCACGTCGTCGGTAAGCTGGACGAACCTCTACACCTGTATCAACCAGTGCAACTCGGTGATAAAGTACGCGCCGTCGGTCGAAATGTCTGACGAGACGCGCAGCTACTGCCTCGGGAACGCCTATTTCGTCCGGGCATACGTCTACTACTGGATCGCCCGCGTATGGGGCGACGCGCCCGTCATCCTGACGCCCACCGAGAGCACCGGGCGGGAGATTTACCCTTCGCGTTCGCCCCGGGCCGAGGTATACGCCCAGGTGGCGCAGGACATCGAAAGCGCGCTCACGCACATCACATCCAACGCCAAGGGCTGCTATTATGCCACGGTGGACAACATCAACATGCTGAAGGCCGACTTCGCGCTGTGGATGTACGCCGCACAGAAAGGCGGCGATTCCTACCTGACGATGGCCGGGGAGGCGCTCGACGCCGTTACGCGCACGCCGCTGCTCGGCAAGTTCGCCGACGTGTTCGACGTGAAGAACAAGGCCAACAAGGAGATCGCCTTCGCGCTGCATGTCGATGCGACGAACGAGGTGCATTCGGCCAGCTACATCCAGCGTTTCATCTGGGGCTCGACGCAGGTCAAGGCCTCGTACCGCAACGTCGAGGGCGGCGTGCCGGTATCGAGCAACCAGTGGTTCTGCTATGCGGACGAATTCATCGGAGAGCTGAAGCGGAACAAGGAGCAGAACAACGACCAGCGCAGCGACGTGACCTATATGGAGCGCACGGGCGTGAGCGACATGTACGAAAAGGTCGGATGGCCCAACAAGTTCACGGGCGACTGGTCTTCGGGGACGCTGCTCTACGACGATGACCTGATCCTCTACCGGTATGCGCAGTACTATATGTTCCGTGCCGAGCTGTACTATTACAGGAAACAGTACAAGGAGGCGCTCGGGGAGCTGAACGTGGTCGCGCAGCGCGCCTACGGAAAGGCCGACTTCTACACCTCGGCCACGCAGCAGGACGTGCTCGAAGCGCTGGCTGCGGAGAACCGCTGGGAATTCGCCGAGGAGGGCAACCTGTGGTTCACCTACATCCGCCTGGGTTACATCGACACCTACTGCCCGCTCAAATACTGGCCCAATACGGGTGTCGAGGGCGGCGTGGGCGGTTCGACGAACCCCAACATCTACCTCTTCCCGATCTCGACCTCGGCGATCAACAAGAACAGCAACCTCAGGCAGACCGAAGGCTGGTCTTAATCCATTTACCCAACAGAAAACTATTCAGCTATGAGAAAATTCATATCCGGCCTGCTCGCCATCGCCGCGGCGGCATTCACAGGCTGTTACGAGTCGGGCACCGATGCGGACAACACGAGCCGGGAGGCGCGCATCTCGATTTCGCCCGCCGCGATCGGGTTCGATGCCGACGGGCGGACGACGGACGGACTGGCGTTCGGCACCTACATCGTGACGGTGAACCCCTACGGTAAAATGTATAGCGACTGGCATGCCGAACTGGTCGGCACCGACTGGGCCACGCTCGACTACCATACGGCCTCGCCCGACGGCGCGGTCGAAAAGGCGCTGCGGATCACCTGCTCCGCGAACACGGACTATAAGCGCACGGGAACGCTGCGCGTAACGCTCTCCAAGACGGGCGAAAGCGTTGATTTCCCGATCACGCAGGTCGGGCTCAAACCCGATGCCACGCTCACCCTCTCGACGGAATCGGACATCGAAATGATGGCCCTGGAGCCTGCCGAGGTGACTGTGACCTTCGAGACCAACATGCCCGCCTCGACCGTTACGGCCGAGCTGGAAGAGGGCGTGGAGTGGCTCACCTGCACGCTCGACAGGGAGGCCGGGACGGTCGTCCTCGCGGCTTCGGACAACACCTCGCCCACCGACATGCGGGAGGCGACGGTGACCGTGAGCGCCGGGACGGAGGATACGAGCCTCGCCACAAGGCAGATCAAGGTGCGGCAGCTGGCCAACGAAACCTACCTGTTTATTTACGGGTCGGGCATACCCCACTTTGCGGCTTTCGGCGATGCCGCACAGATGAACAAGAACGACCTGGTGTTCGGCCTCGACCACTATTTCCGCAGCGGCAAGGTGATCCTCTCGACTTCGCGTACGCCGGACGCCTATCCGCGCTATGCGCTGACGGCCGACGGCAAACTCGCCGTACTGGCCGACGCGGCTGCCGAGGCCGCGGCGCCCGAGCTCACGTTCGGCATTGCGGGGATGAATGCCCTGCGCGTGACGATCGCGCTCGACGACGACAACAACGTGGTGGCAGCCGACTCGAAGGCCGAGTTCACGCGCATCTCGACCGTGAACAGCATGCCCGAATCGGAACTGGCCGGCTACCCCACCAAGGAATACGTCACGCGTGACGGAAAGACCAAGACGTGGATGACGACCGGCCTGCACTGGAACGGCGGCGCGGCGATGGGCACCTACAAGCTGGGCAGCGGTCTGGTCGGGGGCTCGAAGACGGGCGGTTACGACGAAGCGGAGTATTCGATGCGCAACCCGGCCTATGACACCGAGGAGAACGGCGGGACGCTCAAGGAGCTGATGATGCCCGACGGCGTGACGACGCGCGCTTCGGTCTACGGACGCCTTTACAGTTCGTACGAAACGCTGACGGGCGACCCGGCCGGCGCGCTGAGCGCGGCCCTGCTGATGCCTTTCCCGCTGGGAGGCGCCGGGACGGTGGTCGTGGATGCCGTGGGCAACAGCATCACGCTGGAACCGATCCTCAAGGCCGACCTGAAAGACTACGCGGCCTCCGACGGCGGCAATACGCAGGCCGAGGCCGACCACCCGTCGCTCTCGATGCAGGTGCAGGGCATCTGTCCCTACGGCTGGCATATCGCCAACATGTCCGACTGGAAAGACCTGATCTACGCGGTGGCGGAGTCGTCGAAGAGCTATTCGGACTACCCCGTGGCGGCTGCGACGGCATCGTACGGCGCCATGACCTCGGGCAATGCGGCCAATGTGGCGGCGCACCTGCGCTGCAAGGAGTGGCAGGACGCCGAGTTCAACCCCGCGACCGTTATTTCGAACGGTGCCGAGGCCTTCGCTTTCAACCTCTACCCGCAGGGGTGGCGCCTCTACAAGAGCGGCTACGACTACTGCGCCAACTCGGGCAACGTGCGCTTCTACTGTCTGATTCCGATGATGGGACAGACGACGGCCTCGAAGATGGCCCTGTGGCGCGCCTACTGTACGACCTCGGCCGATATGGTATTCGACGACGGGTTCGACGTGGGCAACGGTTCGGGAGCCGCGGTGCGCTGTGTGAAAAATTACGAGAATTTCTGAATCCGGAGCGGGCCGGACGGGAGAACGTCCCTGTCCGGCCCGGGCTCCGGCCATGGAACGACAACGAATAAAAAAAAGAAAAACCTATGAAATACGATAAAATGCTTATGCTCCTCACCCTTGTCGCAGCCGGCCTGGCGGCAGGATGCAGCGACGACGAAGATCCGCTGAAGGACTGGACGGGGCCGTCGAAGCCCGGCACCGGGCAGGGCTGGATGGACGAGCCCTCGTCCACCAACATCTCGCGCACCGCGGCGGTTCGACGGAGGCCGGGACACGGCAGTTCCCCGACAATTCGGTGGCGGCGCTCAACTATGCCATCGGGCTGGGCTGCTACGCGTCGGAGTGCGATATTTACCTTACGAAGGACGACGATGTCGTGGTGGCGCACGCATCGGCGGGGTGTTACATCAATAACCTCAAGCCGTGGGAGCATACGCTCGCCGAACTGCGTGCCGCCGGGACGCTGGCCAACGGGGAACAGCTGCCCTCGCTGGCCGACTTCATCGACGTGGTGCTCGAGGCGGGAACCACGCGCCTGTGGCTCGACGTGAAGAACATTACCATCGACGGCAAATCGACCGAAGAGGGGCGCGAGGCTTCGGCCAGGGCGTGTGAGAGGGCGTGCGAGATCATCGAAGAGATGGGCGCGCAGAATTTCTGCGAGTTCATCGTCACGGGCAATGCGACGAAAATCAGTTCGAGCAGCCCTGTCACCATCTGGCAGCGTTCGCTCGCCGCGGCGGGCGCCGTGGGCAGCAATGCCGGGTGGATGAGCTTCCGCAACCCGGCCGATTACATCTCCTACGGCTATCCGTGGGCGAACCTCTCGACCGAAAACCTCTATTTCGAGGGGAAGACCGTGAACAAGAACGGTTATTCGGTGCAGAAATTCCTCGATGCGGGGCTGAAGCTCAGCGTATACAATGCCGACCTGGATGTCGACATGGATTATTACCTGGCCTACAAGGACAAACTCTACGCCATCTGCACGAACTACCCCCGCAAGCTGCTGGGCAAATGGAACTGACCGAACCGTTCCGTATCCTGCCCGGCACCTGTGCCGGAGATACGGCCGGGATGATATCCGGGCTTTGAAGCCCGGATATTTTTATTACCTTTAGCCCTGCGCAGCTTCGTCCTCGACCCGTATTTCCCGGGATTCCAGAAAAAATGCACTTTTTCGAAAAAAAAAGTGAAAACAGACTAGGTATTTTTGTGCCTATGGCTGTATAGTATAGGTAACACCCTAAAAGTATACATATTGGAACGCCATACAGATACCCCTACCATAACCGACATGGAGGGACTGCTATACAGATACCTCGTCCGCCGGACGAGCGGGGCCGAAGACCGGGAGGTATATGCCTGGCTCGAAGCCTCGGAGAAGAACCGCAGCCTGTTTTTCGAAGTCGCGGCCGTATGGAGCGCACACAGGACGCTCATCTCCCCCGCCACCGGCGAGCGCTGCGATGCCATGCTACGGCGGCTCAACGCGCGTATCGACGCCGACGACGCCATGCAGCGCCCCGCGCGGTTCGCATGGCGGCGTTGGATGTCCGCAGCGGCTGCGGCAGCCGTGGTCGTGATCGCGGTCGCGGCAGCCTGGCTGGCAGGGCTGCGCTTGCCGGAAGCCGGGCGGTTCCAGTCCTATGCCAACCATACCGGCGACGTGGCCGTCCTGCATCTGGAGGACGGGACGCAGGTGTGGCTGCAAGACGGCACCGAGTTGCGCTATGCCGTAGGCAAGGGGGACGGGGAGCGGATCGTGCGGCTCGACGGCGAGGCCTATTTCGACGTGTCGCACGATGCGCGGCATCCCTTCGTCGTGGAGACCCGCGAGCTGGCGATCCGGGTGCTGGGCACGGCCTTCAATGTCCGGGCGCTCGCCGGCAACCCGTTCACGGAGGTGGTGCTCGAACGCGGCGCCGTACGCCTCGAAACCCCCGGCGGCGACAACCTCGTGCGGCTGCATCCCAACCAGCGCGCCGTGTACGACGCCCGGATGGGCGACATGGAGGTGGCCGAAATCAACGCGCCGCTCTATGTGACCAGGCGTTACAACCTGGTCACGATGAAGGGCGCCACGATCACGGAGATCATCGCCGGCATCGAAAAGAGCTACGGCGTACGCATACGCATCATGTCGCCCGACGACGGCAAACGCTACGACATCAACTACCTGCGGAGCAATTCGCTCGAGGAGGTCGTCGACATCGTCGAGTTCATGACCGGAACGCATTGCGAGGTGATCCGCAACGAATGATACGGGGCCTGCGGCCGACCACCGCAGGCCTTTTGCACCGCACAACCCGGAACACGCTTCACGAACCTTAAAATATGAAGAAAAATTCCATCCCCAAGCTGGAATTGGTATTTCTTCTCCTGTTGACCGGCATGTGTCCGCAGGCCCATGCTACGGATGACGGCAGAAATGCCTCGCCACAAAAGACCTACGCTGTGGATCTCACGCTCGGATCCGCAACGGTGCTGACCTTCACGGAGGCCGTCACCTCACAGACGGGCGTACTGTTCTCCTACGAATCGGCACTGTCGCAGATGCCGCTCGGCGACGTGTCGGTGCATGAAACCGCGGCTCCGCTGGAACATATCCTGGAAAAGGTATTCAAGGGACGGGGATTCCGTTACAAGGTCGTCGACCGCATCGTGGTGCTGACCTACGACACGGATTCCGCGCGTTCGCAGCTGGTACTCGTGACGGGGCGCGTCAAGGACGGCTCGGGGATGCCGCTGGTCGGCGCCTCGGTCGTCGTGAAGGATACGATGCGGGGCGTTTCGGCCGGGGCGGAGGGCAATTACCGGATCTTCGCCGATCCGGACGCCACCCTCGTTTTCTCATACATAGGCTATGCCGACCGGGAGGAACGCATCGGGACGAGGTCGGCCATCGACGTCGTACTGGAGGAATACGAAGCCGTGCTCGAGGACGTAGTGGTGGTCGGATACGGCACGCAGTCGCGCAGGACGGTGACTGCGGCCATCAGCAAATTCGACGGGCATCTCCTGGAGGGTATCCCCGTCAATTCGGTCGGCGACGCCCTGAAGGGACGCGTCCCCGGCGTGAGGGTCGCTACGACCGATGCGACACCGGGCGCAGACCCCAAATTCCTGATCCGCGGCGGATCGTCGATCAACCAGTCGAACGACCCGATCGTGCTGGTCGACGGCGTAGTCCGCGAAATGGCCGGGCTGAATCCCAACGACATCGAATCCGTTTCGTTCCTCAAGGACGCCGCGGCGGCGGGCATCTACGGTTCCCGCGCGTCGAACGGCGTGATCCTCATCACCACGAAGAAAGGTTCGAAACACCTCGGCCCCCGGATCGTATTCGAGGGGCAGTGGGCCTGGGCGTCGCCCGCCACGAAGTTCGACCTGATGAACGCCCGCGATTACATCCTCACGGTGCGTCCGGCGCTCATGGAGGGGTATTGCGGCGGCATGGATCCGGCATCGGTGCTGGGCGGCGAACAGTCGGCAGGCACGGGCAATACGGCCAAATCGCTCTGGACGACCCGTTACCTCCGGCCGGACGAACCGGTTCCCGCCGGCTACCAATGGGTCGAAGACCCGGTGAACCCCGGGCGCATCATCGTCTTCGAGGACAACGACCAGCAGAGCCAATGGTTCGGCGACGCATGTTGGCAGAATTACTACGTCGGCATCGACGGGGGCGGCGACAACATCCAATACGCCGCCTCGGCGGGTTATACGGACGACAGCGGGATCGGGATCACGACGGGCTATTCGCGCTTCACGTTCCACGGCAACACGACTTTCCAGGTGACGCGGCGGCTCAGGGCCTCGACGACATTCGACTATTCGCAGATCGAGCAGCAGACCTTCGAGAGCGCGCCGCTCAGCCTGCGCAACTCGGTCATACGCGGGCTCTCCGTCCCTAACACCCACCGCGACTGGTACGGCGAGGAGGCGGGCGAGGAGCTGGCGGGCACGCCTGCGCTGGGCACCAACAACACGACGATACCGGCCGCCTACTACGCCTATTACTACCACAATGCCGGGTCGACGATCAAGCGTTCGACGGCCACGATCAACCTCGACTGGGAGGTGTTCGACGGGCTGCGCCTGGTCGGGCAGTTCACCAACTACAACCGCCATACGCGCAGCTATTTCTATGTCGAGGACAACCCCACGACGGGCTCGAACATACGGCCCATGAAGGAGGGCTTTTCGGAGACCAACCGCATGGATTTCCAGGCCTATGCCGACTACAAGGGTACGTTCGGCAACGGGCACCGCCTGGGTGCCGTGGCGGGCTACGAATACATGCTCGACAAACTCAACAGCTTCGACGTGCGGGTGCAGGGCGCCGTGTCGGACAAGCTGCCCGTGCTCGACGCCGGGACTTCGAACATCGCCAACTATCCGAAGAGTACCCGCACGCGGGAGTGCCTGATCTCTTATTTCGGGCGTGTGAACTACGACTACGGCGGGCGTTACCTCCTCGCCGCGACGATGCGCATCGACGGTTCGTCGAAATTCGCCGCAGGCCACCGCTGGGGCTATTTCCCGGCGGCATCGGCCGGATGGGTGGTCAGCAAGGAGGGATTCTGGCCCCAAAACAGTGCGGTCAGCATGCTCAAGGCGCGCGTGAGCTACGGGCTGACGGGCAACAACGGGATCGGGCTGTACGACACCTACGGCAGCTACAATTCGCTCTACACCTACAACGGCAACGCGACCACCACGACCAATACGATGCCCAACAACGGCCTGATCTGGGAGAAGACCCTCCAGTTCAACGCCGGCATCGACCTCGGGCTGCTGGACAACCGCATCACGCTGGCGCTCGACTATTACAACAAGGAGACGCGCGACCTGCTGTTCGACGTCAGCCTCCCCAATACGACGGGCTACAACTCGGTTTCGACCAACCTGGGGCGCGTCAGGTTCTACGGCACGGAGCTGTCTCTGTCGTCGGTCAACATCGACCGCAAGGGTTTTTCGTGGAGGACGGATTTTACGTACAGCTACAACATGAACCGCGTGCTCGAACTGCCCGACAACGGCAATCCCCGCAACCGCATCAACGGCATCTCGGTCGGTGATGGGAGCCAGTTCGGGGGCATCGCCGAGGGCGAGCGCATGGGGCGTATCTTCGGCTATGTCGCAGAGCGCATCATCGAGACGCAGGAGGAGGCCGACGCGGCCCGGTACGACACGCAGTCGCGCGGCTACCGGCGCAGCGACCGGCGGCAGATAGCCGGGCGCAAGGACATCGGCGACTACGAGTGGAAAGACCGTCCGGGATCGACGCGCATGGACGGCCGGCAGATCATCAACGCCGAAGACCAGTTCCTGCTGGGGTATGCCCTGCCCCACTCGACAGGCGGCATCGGCAATACGTTCCGCTACCGGAACTGGACGCTGAACGTCTACATGGACTATGCCCTGGGACATTCGGTGCGCAACGACATGCAGATGCGCTATTTCCAGTCGACGATGGGCAACTGCAACTACAACCTGGTGAACGAGGTGAAAAAATGCTGGTCGCAGCCGGGCGACGACACGCGCTACGCCCGTTTCACGGCCAACGATACGGACTGGGGCAACCGCAACTACGGGCGCACGTCCGACATATTCGTCGAGAAGGCCGACTACCTCTGCCTGCGCGATGTTTCGCTCTCGTGGTCGCTCCCGAAGGCGTGGCTGCGCAAACTGCACATAAGCGACGTGACGCTCACCGTCTCGGGCAACACGCTCTGCTACTGGACGGCCGTGCACGGGGTCTCGCCCGAGGCCGCGACCACCGGCGGCCTCTACACCGCGTCGTCGACCTACGACACCGGGTTCAGTCCCTACCCGCCGACGCGCAAAGTGCTCTTCACGGCCAAACTCACGTTCTGACACCCTACTGCCATGAAAACGAAATTCGGAAAGACTATAGCCGGAGTCGCGCTGCTGTTCTGCGCATACGGGGCGGGCGGCTGCCACGGCGACCTGGACATCATGCAGGACAACAAGCTCTCGGCCAGCAACATGTGGAAAGAGGAGAGCGACGCCACGTCGGCCACCTACGGGCTGTACGTCTACCTGCGCAGCGCGCTCAAGAGCATGAACGACGTCTACCTCTGCTGGGGCGAGCTGCGCAACGGGCTGTGGGGCCCGGGGACGCACAACACGCTCAACGGCGTCGACCAGTCTCAGGTGCGCACCAGCACCATGAGCTCGGTCAACGAGTATGCCGACTGGACGGCGCTCTACACGACGGTCAACCAGGCAAACCTGGTCATCAGGCATGTCCCGGCGATGGGGCTGAAGGAGAAACCGCGGGCCTTCTGCCTGGGGAACGCCCACTTCATCCGCGCGTACTGCTTCTTCCAGATCGCACGCATCTGGGGCGATGCCCCGCTGCCGCTCTGGGGCTACGAATCGACCGACACGGAGCTGTTCCTCGGACGCACCCCCGTCTCGGAAGTGCTGATGCGCGTGGAACGCGACATTGCCGACGCGGAAAGGTACGTCGCCGATACGTCGGACAAGACCGTGGCCACGCCGGCCGCCGTGGCGATGCTGAAGGCCGACTATGCTCTGTGGATGTACCGTATGCAGGCCGGGGGCGAGGCTTACCTGGCGATGGCCCAAGAGGCGCTCGGGGAACTCGGCCTGTCGGACGCCCTGCTCGAGCCCGCGTATGCCGATATTTTCAGTTCGTCGAACAAATGCGGCCGCGAGGTCATTTTCGCCGTGCACCAGGATGTGTCGGAGGCCCTGAACGGCCCGGCCTACTACCTCGGCTGGAACGAGAGTTACGTCGAAGCGGCCTACCGCAATAACCCCGTCCCCACCACCGGGGGCAACCAGTGGTGGTGGTATACCGACACCTACCGGGCCCTGCTGCAGGCCGACCCCGCCGATACGCGTGCAGCGCTGACCTGCCGCACGGCCGATTACGGCACGGGCGGCCGCAGGATCGGCTGGACGGAGAAACTGATGGGGCGCGTGGACAACGGCACACGCATTTTCGACTCGGATTTCATCCTTTACCGCTACGGCGAAGCCTTCCTGATGGCGGCCGAAGCCCGCTATTACGGGAAGGACTACGCGGGTGCGCTCGAAGCCCTGGCACCGCTGGCCGCAAGGGCCTACGGGCGGAGGGATTACTACACCGACACGTCGCCCGAAGCCGTCCTGCAGGCGATTGTCGACGAATACCTCAGGGAGATGGTCGGCGAAGGCCGCACCTGGTGGATGCTCCTGCGCACGGACAAGATATGGGAGTACAGCGCCGACATCGCGGCGCAGCGCGACAAGAACCCCAACATACTGCTGTGGCCCATCACGCAGGCGGCCATGAGCAGGAATTATAACCTCACGCAGACCGAAGGCTGGTATTGACCGCCCGGGACGGAACGCCGCCGTATAGGGGCGGCGACGGGGTTCCCGCAAGGCGGAAGGAGGAACCTGCGCCCGGGAAGCGACATGCCTGCAACCGCGCCTGCGAACCGGCAGGAAAAATGCCGCGCCCTTTTTTGGGGCGCGGCATCGCTTTTAGGAAGCGGGAGGGTCAGAAGCCGGTGAAGTCGGTCTGGAGCTTCGAGGTGCGGTAGGTATTGCCCATGCCGTCCTCCGCCACGATTTCGAAATCGGCGGCCCCGGGCGTTCCCGACGCCAGGTTCCCGTAATAGTAGTGGTCGAGGTTCTTGCCCCAGGTCGTGCCCACGCTCTTGCTGTAATAGAGCACGTGGTAGGCATAGGCCCAGTAGTCGTAGGTCTTGACGCGGGTCATGTCGCAGACCTTCGTGCCGTTCTGCCAGAGCGAGACTTTCCAGTTGCCCGAGGCGTCGGAGTTCCATACGTTGGCCACGATGCACTTCGCATCGTTCATGGCCGGGGCGTTGGCCGCCCAGCCGAAGGTGAGGCTGCCCGACTTGCCGAACACCTGCGTGGCCGAATAGGCCCGGATCTGATAGTCGGCTTCCTTGTTGGTCGACTTGTAGTACTGGTTGGCGATGGTGTTGCCCGAAATCTCGTAGACACCATACCCGTTCGGCGTGCCGTCGGCGCAGAGGTTCGCCGTCCACCACGCACCGCAGGCGGCGCCGTGGACATGTTCGAGGATCGTCTTCCCGTTACGCTTGTGGATGTATTTCTGCTGGTAATGCGTATGGCCGATCATGATGTGCGCCTCGGAGAATTCGGCCAGCAGGTCGAGCACGCCGTCGTAGTTCTCGTGGCTCTCGTCCGTCACGCTCGTACCCCCGCGGAAGGGAATGTGCGCGCAGAAGATCACGAGCTTGTCCTTGTCTACGTGCGACAAGTCCTGGCGCAGCCATTCGAGCTGCCTGTCGGTGATGCCGCCCTTGTACTTTTTCTTGCCTTCGTAGAGGACGTTGTCCATCGACACGATGTGCACGTCGCCGCGGTTGAACGAATAGTTGCGCGGGCCGAACTGCGTTTCGAAATTGGCCGCAGCATTGTCGTCGGAGGTCTCGGTCTGCAAATGGTCGTGGTTGCCGATGGTCTGGAAGATGGGCAGGTTGCGGTTGGCCATCGACTCCTTCATGTTGCTCCACAGGTCGGGCGTATCGAAGACGATGTCGCCGAGCGTGATGCCGTAGACCGGAGTGCCCTTGGCCTTGTAACCGTCGACCGTAGCCTCGACGTCGGGGATCGTCTCGTTGACGTAGCGGCTGATCTCGGCCGTGGTCGCACACTGCGGGTCGGCGATGCAGACCAGCGTGAAATCGCTTTCCGGGGCCGGCAGCGGCGTCAGCACGAAGTCGTGGCGGTCGGCGATGTTCTTATGGACGATCTCGGCGTAGAAGAGCGGGTAGTTGTCGGCCGACGTGTTGACGGCATACCCTGCCGGCGTGCTGTAATGTACGAAGCGCGCCTTCTTGTAGCGCTCCATCTGGTAGACGCCGTTGGCATCGGTCGTGACGCAGCCGTAGCCGTCCGACACGACCACGCCCGGGACGGGGTTCCCCGACGTGTCGGTCACCAGTCCGTAGAGGGTCGTATTGCCGTCGAGCTGCGTGCCGTTGACTTCGGTTTCGACTCCCTCGTCGCCGTCATGCCCGCCGGACTTGTCGTTGCTGCATGCCAGCATCAGCGTCGCCGCCATACAGCATAATAACATGATTTTCGTTTTCATATCCTGAGTTTTTTATTGCTTATTTCCAAAGCGCGTTCTGTTCGAGGTTCGGGTTGCGGGTGATCGCCGTCTGGGGGATCGGACGCAGGTATTTCTTTTCGCCCCACGTGCGCTTGTACTCCCAGACGATATTCCCCGCGGCGTTGAGCGAGAAGGTCTGGTTGGCCCCCGTATTGGAAATGGCGATCGAATGTTCGGTATCCTCGCCCGGGCGGATGTAGAAGTCGGGTACGGGATCGCCGTTGTCGTCGGTGCTCTGCCCCGTGAAATCGTAGGTGTAGCCCGTGTTGCCGATCCAGATGCCCGTCCAGGGGTTGTTGTCGCTCGTGAGCAGGTCGCCCATGTGCCAGCGCATGTCGTCGTCCCAGCGCAGCCCCATTTCGAGGCAGAGCTCGATGCCGCGCTCACGGCGCACTTCGAGTATCCACTTGTCGGTCACGGTATTGAGGAAATAGGCCTCCATGTAGGGGTCGGCCTTGTCCGGGACGACCGGGGTCACGCCGGCACGGCTGCGCAGCTGCGCGATGGTTTGATCCCATACCGCGGCGTCCATTTCGCCCAGCTCGGCCTTCGCCTCGGCGTAGTTCAGCAGCACCTCGGCATAGCGGAGGATCGGCAGCGAATTCCAGCTCGCGGCCTTCGACAGCACGTTGTCGGCATCGTCGTCGATCGACCACTTGATCGGATGGTAGCCCGTACGGGTCACTTTCCAGTTGGGCGAATAGAGCCGTTCGCGGCCGCTGATCTTCATCTTGTAGGTCGGGCTGATGACCGTCTGCGCCATGCGGGCGTCACGGCCGTCGAACTCGCGGATGAAGTCGATGGTCTGGTAACCGTCGATGTCGGTGAACGGCGTGCCCCGGGTCGTGAGGTAGGTGTTCATGAACTTCTTGGTCATGGCGATCTTGGCACCGTAGGTCGGCGAATAGTAGTACCAGCTGGTCTCGTGGAACGCCGAGAGCTCCTTGCTGTACTCGCGGCCGAAGATCACCTCCTGCGTGAGCAGCCCGGCACTGGTGAAGAGCGAGCGGTAGGCGGTCTTCACATCGCCCGTGACGAGCGAATAGGGCCCCTTGTCCATGATCTCCTTGGCGGCGGCAGCGGCCTCGCGCAGGAATTTGTTGTCGGCGTTATACTCGGCCTGCCACGGTTTGTCGGACGACGGCTCGCGCGAGTGGTACTTGCGGAAGGTGCCTTCATAGAGGCAGACGCGTGACTTGAAGGCCAGCGCCACCCACTTGTTGATGAGCGCCGAGCCTTTCGTGAACTTGGCGTCGGAGAGGCAGTAGGTGCTTGCGAAGGTGAGGTCTTCCAGCACTTTGTCCATGACGTACTCGCGGCTGTCGCGGGGTTTCATCATCGCCTCCTTGTCGCTGGCCGCGATCGTGAAGTCGTACCAGGGCACGGCGCCGAAGGTCTGCACCTTGTCGTAGTAGAACCAGGCGCGCCAGAAACGGGCGACGCCCTCGTAGTGGTTGTAGATCTCGTCGCTCACACGCCCCCTGCACTTGTGCATGTTGTCGAGCATGTAGTTCACGCGGCGAAGGTTCGTCCAGTTGCTCTCAGCCCATCCGGTCTGGTTGTCGGGCGAGACGTTGCCGTCGGGGCGCAGCAGGTCGGTCGGGATGTCCACGGCGCAGTAGTCGGCATAGATGTCGCCGCGCGTGATGGTTCCGTCGCCGGGGATCATCTTCTGGATGAAACCGTTGGCATAGAGTTCCAGGTCGGTTTCCGATTTCCAGAACTCGTCGCTGCCGATCTGGTCGTAGGTGTCGCGCGTCAGGAAATCCTCGCAGGAGGCCATTCCCGCAGCAGCGAGGGTCGTCAGCGTATATAGCAGTATCTTTCTCATGGTTGCTGTCGGTTAAAATGTTACGTTTATACCCAGGGTCACGGTTTTGAGCATCGGGTAGGAATAGCCGTTACCCGTACCGTTCAGGCCCGAAGTGGTCGAGGCCGCGAAATCGGAGTCGCCGCTGGTGATGACTTCGGGGTCGAACATGTCCGTGTGCTTGAACATCGGCGAGTGGGTGAAGAGGTTCTCGCCCGACAGGTAGACCTTCAGCCCCTCGAGGCGCAGCTTCTTGCAGATGTGCTTGGGGAAGGTGTAGTCGATGGTGATGTTCTTCAGTCGGATGTACGAAGCGTCCTGCAGGTAGTGGTCGTTCTCCCACGTCAGCGGGCCGTCGTTGCGGTTGGCGGCGAGCGATACCATGCGTGTCCAGTAGGGGTTCTTGTCCATGTTGGTGACACGCCAGTTGTCGGTGCTCTTGTCGATCTTAACCACGTTGTCGCCCGTCTGCGTCTTCATCAGCGAGTTGTAGGCGCGGTTCCATTTGCCCCAGAAGAATCCGGACTCCGTCCACGGGTACCAGTCACGCTTGCCCACGCCCTGCCACAGCATCGAAAGCCCGATGCCGTTCCAGTTCAGCGACATGTTGATGCTGTACTGGTAGCGCGGCGACTGGTTGCCGATGATCTCCAGGTCGCCGTGGTTGGACAGCGTGCGGTTGCCCTTGGTCATGATGCCGTCGCCGTCCACGTCGACGAAGCGCAGGTCGCCGGCATAGGCGCGGAACATCTCGCCGTTCTTGAAGAAGTTGTAGGCCGGGCCGTTCAGGGCGTCGGCGTTGCTGGCGTAGATGCCCGCCGTGCGGAAACCCCATATCTCGCCGATCTCCATGCCCTTGTAGTAGGTCGTCAGGTCGCCCGTTTCGTTATAGTAGTCGGTGATCCAGCTGCGGCTGTCCCACAGCATACCCTTGATGCTGTAACTGAACGGCTTGCCGCCCAGGTTGAACGAGTCGCGCCACGAAAGGCTCAGCTCCCACCCCTTGGTCTTGAGGCTGGCGTAGTTGCCGTAGGGCGCTGCGCTACCGAGTACCTGCGGGAGGTTCGGGCCGACGGTGTAGAGGTCGGTCGTATTGCGGCGGTAATAGTCGCCGGTGAACGAAAGCCGGTTGTGGAACAGGTCGAGGTCGAGGCCGATGTTGTAGGTGGTGACCTTTTCCCAGGTGATGTCGTCGGGGATCAGGCTGGGCACCGACGTGTAAGGTACGTTCTGGCCGTTGATGATGACCGACGACTTGGCGATCGAGGCGCTGCCCGAAGCGGTCATGGTCTCGAGGTACTGGTAGGGGTCGATGTTGGCATTGCCGAGCGAACCGATGCTGGCGCGAACCTTGAAGTTGTCCAGCCACCCTTCGACGTGCGGTTTGAGCCACGGCTCTTCGGAGAGGCGCCATCCGACCGATGCCGAGGGGAAGAAGCCCCACTGCGAACTGGACGGGAATTTCGACGACCCGTCGTAACGGGCGCTCACTTCGGCCAGGTAGCGGCCTGCATAGGCATAGTTGACGCGGCCGAAGAATCCGACCAGCCCCCACGTGTAGCCGCCCGAGGTGGTCGAGTAATACTCGCCGTCCATGAGCGTGAAGCTCGGCTTCGAGGGATAGAGGTTGCCCTGGCGGTAGGTCTTCTGCGTGCGGTAGTCGTAGTCCTCGAGGTTCCATCCGGCGACCACGTTCAGGTCGTGGTCGGCACCCAGCTTGGGCGTGACCGTACCGACGATGTTCGTCGAGATGTAGTCCGAGCGGTACGTCCAGTTTTCGAGCGACGAGAAACTGTTGTCCTGCCCCGAAACGTTCACGCCGGTGTAGTAGGTGTAGAGGTTCTCCATGCGGTCGCGCGACCAGCGGGAGCCCTTGTAGGTCACGTCGGCCGAGACCTTGAAGACGTCGGGGACGAATTCGAAGTTGAACGTCGTGGTGTTGGCCACTTCGAGCTTGTTGTTCTCCTGCCACGAGGTGCCCTCGGCAAAGGCCGCATAACCGGTCTTGGCCGCGGTCTGCGTCCAGGTACCGTCGGGGTTCTTCAGCAGGGCGAACGGGAAGGCGAACATGTCGATCTGGCGCGAGATCACCTGCTGGCCGTAATGTACCATGGGCTGGTGGTACTTGCTGCTCATCAGGCTGGTGTTGTTGTCCAGCGTCAGCCACGGGCGGATGCGGATCGAACCCTTGGCGCGGAGGTTATACTTCTTGTAGGTCTCCTCGCCCACCTTGTAGATGCCGTCCTGGTTGTAGTAACGGCCCGAAATGTAGTAACTGACCCCTTCGCGGCCGCCCTGGATGCTGACGGCGTGGGTGGTCGAATAGTTCACCGACTTGTAGATCTCCTTGAGCCAGTTGGTCTCGCCGTAGTAGTTGTAGTTGCCGTTGGCGTCGATGTCGTAGTTGTCCATCGTCGGATCGGCACGGCGGCGCTTGAGTTCCTCGAACCAGGCGTTCGAATAGGGCATGTAGTTATTGAAGAGCGACGGTACGGTCGCCGTCGGCGAGGAGTTGAGATACGACTCGCGGAAGGCATCGACCCACTGCACGGGGTCGGTGACCACGTTGTCCTCCCAGATCACCGTGCGGCGGTGCAGCGATACGGAGCCGTTGTAACTCACGCGCACCTTGCCCTTCTCGGGGTTCTTGGTTGTGATGAGGATCACGCCGAATGCGCCGCGGGCGCCGTATACTGCGGCCGACGAAGCGTCCTTGAGCACCGAAATCGAGGCGATGTCGTCGGGGTTCACCGAACCCATGTCGCCTTCGGCACCGTCGATGAGCACCAGCGCGCCGCCGCCCTGTCCGAGTTTGTTGGTCTTTTCACCGCCGCTCACACGGGCCTTGAACGTGTTGTTCACGCCGCGGATGGTGACTTCGCCGGCATGGTCGGCCTTACCGTCGACCTGCACGATGTTCAGGCCGGGGATCTGGCCCTGCAACGAACGGGTGATGTTGGCATTGGGCCGGTTTTCGACCGCGTCGCCCGAAAGGTTCTCGACCGCGCCCACGATATTGCGTTTCTTGAGCGTGCCGTAGCCTACGACGACTACTTCGTCCATCACCAGCTCGTCCTCCTGCATCGTGACGTCGATCTGCGTGCGGCGCCCTACCACCTCCTCATGGGGGCGGTAGCCGATATACGAGAAGAGCAGCGTGGCGTTCCCGTCGGCCGGGATCGCATAGCCGCCGTCGACACCCGTCGAGACGCCGACCAGCGTCCCCTTGATAGTGACCGTCACGCCGATCATCGGGTTGCCCGCAGCGTCGCGGACGACCCCTTTCACCTCCGATTTGGCGGCGGCACTGGCTGCCGGAACGGGGCGCGTGCTGCGCGTCAGCACGACCACTTTGTCAACCACCCGGTAGTCGATGCCGCGAGGCGTGAATACGGCGGCAAGGATGGCCTCGATGGTGGCACCCTTCTCCGAGACCTCCAGGTTCTCCATCGGATAGCCGGCCAGTGCCGTTTCGTAGGAGAAGGCGATGCCCACTTGTTGCGTAATAGCATCGGCAACGGCCTTGAGCGTCGTCCGCGAGTAGGATAAATTCAGGTCATACCCCTGCCCTTGCGCACCGGGGAGCGATCCTTGGGCGGCATAGCAGCCGAAAGCCCCCGCGCAGAGCACCATGACCAGACATAGTCCTTTATGGAATAATTTCTTCATAGTTTCAATTCGGTTAATTGGTTATTTCCCGCTGCCGCGTGCAAAGCACGTCCGCAGCCGCGCCGTGCAGGCGGGCTCCGGGGAAATTCGTTCCGATACGGCAGACAGAACCTTGCAAGTCATCCGTCGTCCGATAAAAAACCGTGTAGTGCTGGTGTAGGGGGATTAGTCAGGCATCGTCGAAGTTGTTTTAAAGTTTCCGGTTAATAATCGTTTCTTTAGTTTACACTGGGTCGGTTGCGGCTGGCGTTTTCCGTCCGGTCTGCATTAGATACAAGCGACCGGGGCAAACTACCCAATGCCGGAAGCTTTTTTCACAAAATTGCAATGCAAATTTTTATACCTATATATTACAGATATTTTATTTTTCGGTTTTTCGCCGCAAGGTTCGTAAAATTTTAAACATTTTTCTTACGAATCCCGGAAAATTGCTATATTTGCAGTGCAAGTCATTCGATATCGTTAGAAACCGTGTAGGAAATTGACATCCGGCAGTGTATCCGGAGTCGGTTTCTGATTTTTTTTTATCGGTTTTACAAACAAACTAACGATCCAATCATGATGAAATTTATTCATAAACTGACGATAGTTCTCGCGTTGGGCGGGATCTGCGGTCTTGCCGCGTGCAGCGACGACGACCAGGGGTTCCTCAAACGCAACCTGCGCGAGATGAGTTTCCCGTACGTCGAATCGAGCGATACGTTCACGATCCGCGCCACGGGGGACTGGCAAATCAGCGACACCCCCGACAGCCGCGAGTGGACGAACGCCTACGGCTGGGTGCATGTCGACCAGCTCTCGGGCAAGGGAGACCCCGGCACCTACCAGAAGGTGACGGTCACCTGCGACCAGAACACCTCCGAGGAGCGTAACGCCACCATCTACCTGCACGGCTGCGGCGAAGAGAACGTCGCCATCGCCATCAGGCAGGACAACGGTATCTTCGAGTGGAAACCCTTCGACAACGGACAGCAGTTCGACGTCTCGGGTATGCTCAAACTCAACGCGGAAGCCGGGGCCAAGCTCCGCATCCCCTACATCAAGGCGCTCGGCACGGAAAAATACACCGTCACGGTGACGCAGACCGGCGGCGAGGGGATCACGGCCGCCAGCGGCAGCTATTCGATCTCGGCGGCCGGCAACGGTTACATCGAAGTACCCCTGACGGGCACCGCCACCCGCCAGGGCATCGTGACCTTCGCCGTGAAGGCTATGGACGAGGCCGGCGCGGAAAAGGACTTCGGCTCCGTTTCGACCATCGTCCGCGCCGGGTTCGACGCCCAGGGCGAGGAGCTTCCCCTGCTGACGCAGAACTTCGGCAAATTCCCCTGGGGCGGCGACTGCATCGGCCAGAAGGCGGGTGTCACGACGGCCGACAAGACCGTGGCCAACCTGAGCCTCGACAACGAGACGGTGAGCGTTACGGCGGGCACCAACGCCAGCATCGGCGGCATCACCTCGACCGTACGCAACGGCAACGCGGCGTTCTACCGCGCCATCGGCATGGAGGGGTGGACAGGCTACCTGAACTACATGTGTCCGGGCTACATCCAGTTGGGCGCCGCGAGCGACAATGCCGACGGGCAGCCGGGCAACCTCATCTCCCCGGTGCTGAACATCCCCGCGGGCTACGACCTGCTGCTGACCTGCAAGGTCGCCATCTGGGCCGCAGCCCCCGACCAGGGCATGGTGGGCATCTGCGAGAAGAACGACGGGTTCTGGATCCCGAAGGGCACGCTGGACAAGATCGTAGCTTCGACCAAGAGCTACGTTTCGCTCGACATCCCCGCCTACACGTGGGTCGAGGTCACGGCCGTCATCCCCAATCCCGGCGCGAAAGCCAATCCGGCATTCTTCATCTCCACGGCCGACAGCTGGTTCTCGGGCTCCTCGGTGAAGGCGGGCCGCTGGTACATCGACGACATCAAGCTCGTATACTAAAACCGGACAACTACCATGAAAAAAAGCATTTTATATATTCTGTTCGCCCTCTTCTCGCTATCGGCCGCAGTCTCGCTGACGGCCTGCAAGGACGACGGCGTGGAAATATCGGGGGCCAACAAGTCCAAGACCCCGAAGAACGTGAAACTGCTCGAATACGGGGCCACGTCGCTTACGATCTGCTGGGATTTCATCCGCGGCGCGACGTCGTACACCGTACAGCTCGTCGACGGGGATATGAACCCCGTCAGCGAAGCGCTCTGCAAGACCACGGACGCAATCGACTACCATGAATTCACCGACCTGGCGACCGACCGGATATACTACGGCCGCGTCAGGGCCAACTACCCCTACTCCTCCACTTCGGACTGGGTATACGTCACGGCAAACGAGCAGCCGGCCATGCTGATGGCCTCGGTGGGTATCCTCGAACTCGACCCGAAGCTCACGCTCAATGCCGCGACGGGGTCGACGCTCACCTACGAGTGGTCGTATACCGAAGATGCGGCGACCGACGCCACGCGCCTCTACAACATCGAACTGTTCCGTGACGAGGCGTGCAGCGAACTGCATGTCAGCTGGCTGGCCGACGGCAAACTCGCGTCGGACAAAGGCATCTTCACCGCCCTGGCGGGTTATCCCGTCGTGCGGTTCACCTTCTCGGGGCTCGATCCCGAAACGACCTACTACGCCCGGGTTACCAATGCCAGCTTCGGCAATATCATGACCCCCGTCGTCGCCGGAACCACGGCCAAGGCCGGGCCCGAAGCCTCGCCGAACAATCCGGCACAGGCCGGTGACATCGTGCTGGCGCAGGATTTCGCGGCATTCATCCACGGCGGCGACATCGTCCGCTCGGCGGCAGGTTACAACGCCGTATCGGGGACCGACTACCGCAAGGCCTGGGAACCCGCCACGGGCGAGAACCCGCAGGCCGACGGCGACCGTCCGGTCTGCAACTGGGCTACGGAATTCCACATCCACACGGGCGGAACCTCGGCCGAGTATGTCGAAAGCCTCGGCATGACGGGCTGGGGGTCGTCGGGCAACACCTCGACCCGTCCGGGCTACATCAAGTGCGGCGGCGGTGGCGGCGGTATCGGCATCCTCTATACGCCCGAGCTGGCGGCCCTGCCCAAGAACACGACCGTGACGGTGAGTTTCTCGGCCAGCGCCTATGCCGAAGGCGAAAACGTCTATGGCAGCGACATCGTGGTCGAAGCCATCGAGGGCGCCGAGTTCGGGTCGAACAACTCCGTGAGCAAGAAAGGCACGGCCGTGGCTTCGAAAGTCGTGGACATCTCGTCGGCCGTAGGTCGGTTCGAGACCTTCACGGTGACGCTCGACGGCCTTTCGCCCACGTCGCGCATCGCCTTCTCGTCGAACCCCGCGCAGGCGGGCGCCAACAAGACCCGCTACCTGCTCGACGACATCGTCGTGGTTTACGACGGCGAGACCAAACTGGAAAAACTCACCG
>OMBQ01001180.1_pt1 | contig 22846 bp, 14 predicted proteins | sample 1674311 | NCBI WGS metagenome assembly OMBQ01 (sample SAMEA103958160, study PRJEB25191) | human gut metagenome | biome: human-associated habitat [ENVO:00009003]; feature: intestine environment [ENVO:2100002]; material: feces | place: Germany | collected 2013/2015 | reverse complement strand
CTGATGATGATCCGTGGAATCTGGTATATACTTTATCCAACCGGGGAGAAAAGGCACTGAGGGGCGAAATAAAAGCAGTTTGGGAACGTGAGTTCAAACTGAAGTCTAATTCATATAGTCCAAGTACCAAAAAGAAAGGAGCAGTAAACGATGAGGAATGGAAAGATGAAATCGGTAAGGATTCTGTGGACATTCCGACAGGAACACGTTTCTGGAAGGGTATTATGAGTTGTAAATTCCCAGTTAAAAGACTTGCTCCCCGACATGATGGAGTAAAATATGCCATTCCAGTCTTACATTTATATTGGAGAGCTGAAAATTCCAATGAGTGGATATTACTTCGTTGTGATGCGGATTATCTGTTCAACTGTAATTATACAGGAGATTATATATGGGATGAAACGACGAATTATGTGAAAGTCATGCCACAAAGTTGGCATTAAAATTTAGGCAAATAACCCAAATAAAGAAATTGAAATATAATTCATTGAAATGACATAAGATGAATTTAAGGTGGAAAATCCCCGCTGCAGTGATGCACCGGGGATTTGTTTTCTTATTACGATATCATAAATTAAAACTCCATCTGTTGCACTTTGATTCAACTATTTCCCAATTTATTCATTGAATAATATCCTGTGCCCCTATTTTCTCATATTTTGACTTAGGAACTGTTTTAAATCCGCTTCAGAAAAAAAATATTCAGTTTCTTAAATCCTTCTGCGAGACTTACTTTTTTACTTTCAGCTTTTTAGCCAGCTGCTGATGAGCTTTGGCTTTGGCGCGTTGGTAGATTTTCAGAGCTTTGTCCTGGGCTTTCTCATCGGCTGCATTTTTTACGTTATCATAGAGTGTCCAGAGATTGGCAGCAGCAGCCACCTCTTTCTGGGCGATGGTATATGCTTCGGCCTTGGCTTCGGTAGCTTCTTCTTCTTCTGCCGAAGCATAGGCGTGCTTATACCCCTTCATTTCATCCCAATGACCGCGGGTAAAATCGGGGAAAGTCACAGCTGCACAGTTGTTATCCATCGACAGAGCGCCCAATTCCGAGAGACAGCACCATTCGGCTAGATCATAGACATCCATATCAAGCGGCAAACCGTTTTGCAAGCAGTACACCAGGCGAGCATCCATGATGTAATCCATGCCACCATGCCCCATGGCACGCCCCTTTTCGCCAAACTTGGTGAGGATAGGGTGATAATATTTCTTTTCAAGGGCCTCCTTCTGAGCGTCATTCAGAAAACTGTGGGCATTGATATCGTCCATGTTGGGCGCAGTATCTTTCATGACATCGCCCGACAAGGCATATTCGGGTGTGGGGTACTTGGTGGCGTAGCCTTTAGTTCCGGTCAGCTTAAACAGGCGGTTGTATGGCTGCGGTGTCATGACGTTGTGTTGAATTTCCACTACCTTGCCACGAGCTGTGCGCATCAGCGTAGTAGTGTGGTCACCGTTGCGGAATTCCTTTGGTTCCTTGCCGGTGAGGTTCTCGACATATTGCTTACCCACAAAACTTTCGGTATCCATAGCTACCAAGGTAGTGAAGCGGTCTCCGCGGTGAATGTCCATACATTGAGCCACTGGACCCAGACCATGGGTGGCATACACATCACCGCGGTTCTCCATATTATACTTCATGCGCCAATGCAAGTTGTCGGTATCGTTGTCGTTAGGATCTTGCCAGTACGACTTCCAAAAAGCCGACAGTTCGTGGATGTAAGCGCCTTCAGCCCGAATGATTTCGCCGAATACTCCATCCTTAGCCATGGCCAAGGCATTCATCTCATAATAGTCATAGCAGCAGTTCTCTAGGATGAAGCAGTGCAGGCGTGTCTGTTCAGAGAGATCAATCAAGCTCCAGCATTGCTCTAGGTTCATGGCCGATGGCACTTCTATAGCCACGTGCTTGCCATGTTTCATGGCATACTTAGCCACAGGGAAGTGGTGATTCCAGTCAGTGGCAATATACACCAGATCGATGTCTGGACGTTGACAAAGGGTTTCATACCCTTTCTCACCTGAATAGATATCGGCCGGAATCAAGCTGGCATCACGTAGGTATTTCTGGGATGCCTCTGCACGGTCTTCTTCGTAGTCGCATAGTGCCACGACTTCTACACCTGGGATGTTGCAGAAGCGCCACACCGCCCAAGGGCCGCGCATACCCAAGCCCACAAAAGCCACACGCACGGTTTCCATCTTCGGAGCGGTAAGACCGAGCACATGCTGTTGGTCGGTCGGCCGCTCAGGGGTTTCTATTACAAGGGTTCCCTTATCCCAATGGATTTGGGTAGAGGGGGACAGTGATTGCGCCTGAAGGCCGCTAATAGACAGCAACATCAAGACAGATAACAAAAGCTTTTTCAGTTTCATACTACTATTTTTTTTACCAAATAAACGGTTGAACGGGCGAGGCTCTGTGATTGATTCGTTTGACCTCCCTGCCGCCTGAGCCTCTTTTCAGAAGCGACAGGAAGGTCGTATAATGAACTGCAGACAAACGCTTAGCGGGCTGTCAACAGGATGCGCTGTCCATCAGCCTGTACAGCATACACCTTGGCACTGCTTTGATATACCTTAGATGGCACTGTAAAGGTGAAAGAGTTGGAGAAATACAGCAGGCGGCTGTTTGCTTCGTTTTCACGCACCTCAAAAGCCACCGCTTCTTCACCGTCACTCACACGGATAGTAGCACCTTGATGTGAAGAACTGAGAGTGTAGGTGGGCACCTTCGAAATCTTGGTATGATTCTTAAACACCTCGTAGTAACCTACATCACCTGACTCTTGCGCACGAGGATCGCTCGACGGGAAGAAATCACGCTTCCGGTCTTCGATGTACTGAATGGGTGCCGCCTTCGGATACTTCTTGTTTTGAATGTATGCCTTGGTTTCACATATCATTTGTTCGGTCACTGTATATTGTGCTTGGCCATACTGCTCAATGGGGGCATCAACCGCCTTGAAGAATCCCCAGGTTTCAAAGAACTCGGTAAGGTCCTCCTGTGTGGCATCACACACTGCTTTGACAAAGGCCATCTGCCTCTGTCCCGGCTGATGGGTAGGCACATGCTGATACGTGGTGCGCATCAGCTCGAAAATCTTCGGCCATACCATGGGTTTCTTGTCGTGTCCTTTACATAGTTCGTAGTAAAGCCACAACTGCCAATTCATGCGCATGTGGATCTCCGTATCTTCGCCTTGGTGCGTAGCACTACCCATGTTATACCAAGCCTGATTTTGTCCATAGACACATTCCGCCAGGTAATCCAAGCCCCGGCCACGTGATTTGTATTTGCCCAACTGGTAGATGATGTAGTTAGAGAAGAGATTGTTGCTCGACTCCGTAGATCCCATCCAGTCAATAGCCAGCTGATGCACATGACCTATTTCGTGAGCCGGTCCCCAAGCATTGTCCTCAGCTAACATCACCTTATCATATAAGAGGATGTTGTCCAAATAGGTATAGACAAAAGCTATTCGGTAATCGGATGCCCACATATACGCTCCCTCCGGCGAGATAGCAAAGAGGTGGTTATTGAACTGGTTAGCATGCATTTTGTCAATACCCATCAGGCTTTGTTCCCACTCCACGATATTATCCCAAAGGTGGATGGCCGAAAGAATCTCGGTGCGCACATGTTTCAGCATCTCCGAGCGATGGAAGTAGAAAATCATCTTTTCACCTTTCACTCCGAAGTATTTATCGGTAGCTTTGGAAAGCAGTTCAGCGTACTTCTCATTGGTCTGATGACGCTGCAGATCGAAATAGCCGGTCACCTGTCCGCTACCTAGCGGAATATGAATACGGATGGAGGTAGGATTCGACTGGAGGTCAGCCGTATACATCACAAACAGCTGGCCGCGGTTGCGGATGGTGATTTTATTCACTCCTTCTTTGAGAAAATAAATATCGCCTGAAGCTGCTGTCTGCACATAATTCTTCTCTTCGCCGAAGCTTGTGGTTTCCTCCCCGATACACTGCAGCGCGACAGGGTAGCCGTGAGTATTGCCCACTAGGACAATAATTTCATCGTTCGCCTCGACCGCGATACCGGTAAGATTATCCAGACAACTGTAGTGTTTGGTCATCAGCCTATCGGCCCACACGTTGATGTCGCTATAAGCCTGATAATCCTGGATACGGAATTCTTTCTCCCAGGCATCGTAGGTACCGTTTTTCAACTGCGTGGCAAGGTTGACAAAGTAGCCCGGCAACTGATTGATCTGTTCTAAGGTGGCTTCTGGCTTCAGTTCACTACAGGTAATGTCTGTAAACACCGCCAGCAGTTGTTGTTCGAGCTTGTTGTCCGGATTCTTTTGAAAAAACTCCATCTCCGAACAGCTCACAAAATTACCTGCTCCCGATTCTACAGCGAACTTCACTTTGGTGACTTTTTTCACTCTCTGGCTGAATACCACGCGGCTGGCGTTGTTCTGCATTTGAAAATCATAATTGCCTTGCAACTGATACTCGGGCATTTCGACTGAAGCAGTGTAAATCTTCAGCTTGCCGAAGTTACCGTTGCCGCTACGCGAATGGTAGAGGATGTAATCTAAATCCCGGGTGCCATCGAACTCATACTCCAGTGTCACTGGGAAGTGGGCTTCCTGTCCCCAGGGCGAGTGATAATGTTTCTCATCGAATTTCCCGTCGTAGGTATGTTCAATGCCATAACCTGGCTGCAATTCACTGGCTACAGCCGAAATAGGGGTCAACTTCACATCACCTTCCACTTCTACATCCGATGATTCCGACGCTTTCTTTTTCTGTGTCAAGGTCAAGGTTTCCTGCAGCAGACTATCTTTATACGCAGTAAAGGTCAAGGTTACGGTACGAGCTTCGTACAAGGGATTGGCGGCGGCATGATAAGGATAATTCTTCGATACTAGGGCACGGGTAGCCGGCGCTTCCACTGCCTGCAACCAGTCGCCTTCGGCCGACTTCTCCACCGCATATTCTATGTTGGAAGTGACTGTAACAATTACCTCGCCGCCCTCGGCCTCGAGCGTAGAAACCGAACTCTTGACGAGCAGAGCCGGACCGTAACCCAATTGTTTGACATGAATTTCATAATTCTTCACCAGTGACTTTACCGTCACCACGGCTTCACGTATCTCAGGCTCCTCACTCGCCTTCACCAAAATCTTAATGCTCGGCTTCGAAGTAGACAAATCTTTAGCCGCAATACACCAATCTTGGTTAGAAGCCACATCCCACCGACTTGCATCGAGGGTAGTGCTGACCGGTATAGATAGCTCTCCCTTTTCCTTGGTAAAATTCTGTTGTAAATCTACTTCTGCAAGAGTGAATTTTTGGATCTGTTCATCCCCGGAATTATCATCGCTGCATCCATAGACGCCAAATACATAGAAGGGCAAAAGCATCAATAAAAGGGTTGGTAATATTTTCATAAATTAGTGTTATAGAAGTAAGTTAAAAGAAGAGATAATATGTAGGGTATTTTCTTAGATATTATCTCTTCCTAATATAAGATATATTAAGCTGACTGATTAATTTACATGCAACTTCAATTCGGCCAGCGCGAAACTGTTACCTGCTGGAGTAGATTCTACCACCAGGCGGATGTGCTTGAACTCTTTGCCCACCAGAACCGGTGATTTATAGGTGCCTTTTGTAGCAGTGGGGAATCCTTCCATAATCGTCATTATTTTACTAAATGTGATACCGTCCATACTGCCTAGCACACTGATACGCTGCGGTGCCCCGTTGTTGTTATTGTGACGTACTTGGTATTCAAACATCAAAGCCGTGTGTGGTTCATCTAAATTCAACTGTATCCAGTGCGGCAACCCCGGTTCTTCCAAATAATCGGAATGGTAGTAGGTATCTGGATTACCGTCGAACATATAGTCAATTTTTCCTTCCACTTCACGGTTAGGATGGATGGCTGTCATACCACGTGACAGAGTGACCGGATGCAGTTTAGATTCATCAGGCACATAGGAGATGCCGAAGAGACACGACTGTTTATTAGGATTGATTTCAAAGTAAGGCGAGCTACATTGTGTCATTTTCAAAGGTAGCACATAGTTACCATAACTCAATTTATTTCGTTTCACGGTTACGGTTAAGCTAGCTGATTTACTGCCAGCTGTAAACAAAATCTTTCCTTCGTTGCTCAGCGTATAAGCTTCTTCCGACAGCATGGTGTAATCCACTCCGTTCTTTTCATTATACTCGGTCAACAGACTCTCGTCTGGCTCCAGTGTACAGCTAAAATTCCACTTATTGTCTACCGAAAAGACCGCAGGCAGATTCAGCTCGATTTCATTTGCGTCCATAGCATCTGAAATGATATTCAGATTATATCCTGTTTTCTCAAATGCAACATTAGGTACAATTACAGCGGGCTTCAGAAACACATATTTACGCTCGGCATTGATGGAATCCGCACTATTTTGCAAGATAAATGGAATCACAAAATTCCCCTCTTGCTGGTTGCTTTCTAGGATCTTATCCGTAATCAATGTAACGGATCTGGTCTGGTAAGTATCGTTAGGACCGAATTCTATCTGTTTATCTCCATTAAATACGTAACAATCTTCCGGGTATAATTGATAGTCTTTTCCGTTTTGTTCATTGTAGATTTCCAGCAACGCTTTATCCATAACATCAATGGAAGCTCGGGTGACTGTACCCAGTTGAGCGCCTGATTTGTTGACAATCAACTGGTATTCTCCGTTTTCACCTGTATTATATACTTCCACTTCAATCTCATCACAGTTTCGGAAGGATAGAATGGTGCTGAATTCATCCAAAAACTCATCCTTATTATCATCGCAAGCAATATAGGTTAGGCAGCAGGCTGCTGTCAGGGCTATAGTTAATAATTTGTTTTTCATACAACTGATTTTGTTAAATTATACATACCGGGGGCATTACCAACCATAATTTTGTGTCAACAACTTGTTGCGATCCAGTTCTCGCTGAGAGAAAGGATAGAGATAATGCTTGTTTTGGAAGACACGGGTTTCAAAAGCCGTTCTCTCCCAGAAACCGTCGGGGGTTTCAGTTCCCTTCATACCAGCATCAAGCGGACAGGAAGTGTTCATACCATACATCTTGCCGTTGTCAGTTTGAGTAGCAATCATCCATGTACGGGTATCGAAATAGCGATGGCGTTCGAAAGCCAATTCTATCTGACGTTCTTTTCTGCAGAGCTGAATCAACTCTTCTGTAGAAACTTGTCCGTAGATACTTGTGATGGGGTCCAATCCCGCGCGTTTCCGTAGGTCGGCCCATTTTTCCATGGCTAGGGCTTCATAGCTGGGATCTAGTGCCACCCCATTCTTCTTGCACTCGAGCACGGCTTCAATGAAATTTAGGTAGATTTCTCCCAAACGAAATACCGGGAAAGTTATATTACCCCACTGTCCTTCGGACGAATTGAGTTTATGGTCATAGAAACGGTTGCAGAGGTAGCCACTCTTTGGATAGTCGTGACTCTTATTACCGTTACCGCCTTTCGCAAAAGAGATGGAAGTAGCGCTATTGCCGTGCAACCACTGGTTTCCGCCAAAGAATACGGTGACATAGAAGCGGGGTTCCCGATCCTTATACATATTGGGAGCTTCGATTTCAAAATCAGCCTTGTTGCTCCAACCACCAGACGGATATATCCAAGATGATTTCTCCAGTTCGGAAGCCAGTTCATAGCCAGATAAGGGCTCTACGATAGGTGTTCCATCTGCTTCATATCCTGTGATAGGATACCAACCGGTATTCATGGCATACGCATCCACCAAAGCTTGAGTAGGGCCTACTGCCCCATAAGCCGTACCAGCCACGCCGGTGGGCACAGTATTTACTCCCCAAGAAAACAGTCCGTTATAACGGTCAGTCCAAATCAGCTCTTTATTCCAAGTTTCGTGTGTCACTCCATAATAATCTTCATACGGGTTATCGTTACCAGCTCGGTAAAGTTCGTAGCAGGGATTATCAATCAGTTTCTTGGCTGCTTCAGCAGCTTTCTGCCATTTGGTATTATCGAGCTCAGGGAAGAGCTTAACACCTGACAGTTCAGGGAAGTCGGGTGCATCGGGATTCTTCACCGTGCTATAGAGTTTATTACCATTGAACAGCGGGCGGGCCGAATATAGCAGTAGTCGGGAGATCACGGCATGGCAAGTACCTACCGTAGCCAATCCCCACTTCGCCGCCGGCAAATCGGACTGTTGAAGAACAACGCCACTTTCAGCACACTGCGTCATTTCGCTGACCACGTAGTTAACACATTGATCCCAGGTATTGCGCGGGCGATACAGTTCTTCTGTGCTGGCGGTGAAATCCAGCAAATCATCGCCTAACAGAAATACCGGACCATAGTCACGCATCATCAGAAAATAATAGTAAGCACGGGCAAAACGAGTCTGCCAGTACCATTCGTCCAACTGATCTTTAGTGACTAACGGGTCGCTGCATTTGTACACATTTTGCAGGAAAATATTACATTCGCGGATACCTTTATAATAGTGATCCATCTTATAATAAGGAACCTGTGAGGGGTTCCAGGTACCAAAGTTTATCCAACGGTACTGACGGTCATACGCAATGGTACATTCGTCCGATGCTCCTAAATACGGTTCAGTATCACCCTGCAAGCTTCCATTTTCATTGGGCAAGAAAGACATGGCATTTAGCCAATATTGCTGGGTAGTGTTTCTGGATTCCCAGATTTTATCAAAAGTCAGTTTTTCGTCTTCTTGTCTATCAAGAAAATCTTCGCATGAGCCCAAGGTAAAAGCTCCAAGTGCTAAGTATATTATGGATTTGAAGTAATTTTTATATTTCATATTTGGTATAATTTAAAAGTTAGCATTGAATCCGACAGTAACAACACGATTCAGCGGATAGCCTGAGCCATCTGATGAGCCTTTGGCTTTTTCAGGATCCCATAATTTGAAAGAGCTGAATGTAAGTAAATTGTTTCCGGATACATAAAATCTCAACGATTTAATAAATGTTTTAGTGACAAATTCTTTAGGTAAAGTATATCCGATTTCAATGTTTTTCAGACGTAAAAAGGAGCCATTGCGCAACCACCAGGTGGAATTCTTGTTGTTGTTGGAAGCGCCGGCACCCCCGCTACCATTGCTTAGGCGCGGATAGGTGACATGAGCATTCTGTTCAGGCGAATTAGTAGACATCCACACTTTGCCCCACAGGTCTTTATTGATAGCCGCACGTTCCATGTTACCACTGGAGAACGGACTCTTTACCGATACACCATCTAGAAAGAAAGAAGTATGAGCAGAACCTTGGAAGAAGGCGTTGATATCCCAGTTTTTCCATTGTGCACCCAAACCGAAACCGTACATGATTTCCGGCAGGTTGGTATAACCGATCGCCACCTCATCTTGTGTATCGATGATGCCGTCGCCATTGATATCCTGATATTTGATATCTCCTACACGGTATTCACCGAAAGTCTGACGCGGGCTGTTGTCAATTTCTTCCTGACTTTGGAATAGACCTAGGGCTACAAGACCGAAAGGCTGCATCTGACCGTCAGATCCGAACGGCTTGCCTATGCGATTTTGGTATTTGTATTCCCAATCGGGTTCGTCGTTATCAAGCAGCTTGTTGCGGCTGAAAGTAAAGTTACCGCGGGCAGTTAGAAATACTTTTCCAATCTGGTGATTGTACTCTACATTGGCATCAAATCCCTTGTTGAGTGTTCTACCTATATTAACATACGGAATGGTGGATAAACCGACAATGGCTGGCAAACCGGCGCGTTGCAGGAAAATGCCTTGACGCTCTTCACGGAAGTAGTCAGCCTGCACCTTTACCTTATTGAACAGAGAGAATTCCACACCCAAATTGAGTTTGGTAGCCTCTTCCCAGGAAGCATACAAATTTTCTACTTCCCCTACGCGGATACCTGCTCCCCCTTGATTACCGCTTTGGCCGAACCACCAGCCTTGATCGCCAGTGCCCACAATTGTAGATTCATAAACCCAACGTCTTTGTCCGCCGATATCATCGTTACCTACTTTACCATAAGAACCTTTCAGTTTCAACATATCAATGGTCTTGGTGAGCGGTTCAAACCATTTTTCGTTCGATACCATCCATCCCAAAGCAAAAGCCGGGAAGAAACCGAAGCGATGTCCGCGGGCAAAGTTTTCAGATCCGTTGTATCCCATGTTCACTTCGGCAAAATAAGTATCTCGAAAAGCATACGTCACGCGACCAGCCAAGCCTTGGTTCTTATAAGGTAATGCTGCATTGCCGTCGGCAGCCTGGGTGTTGGTATGGATTTTCTGATTATAAAGGAAAAGAGCTCCCACGCGATGGTTACCAAATAAGCGATTATAGTTCAACGAACCTTCCAGATAACGGGTCATAGTACCTTGGCGTCCAATTCCATAACCTAATGATTCACTGCCGGTGTGTACAGGGTCCCATTCTCCATCATTGTTGTTGTCATCGTACATCAGTCGACCTTCCGCATCACGTCCGCGTGCATGGTAGAAGCTGGGTGATTTGGAGCGACGCTGCAGCGTGGTATTCCAAGCATCCCAAGAGAATTTGATATTAGCAGTTAGACCTTCCAGCGGTTCCCAAATCTTACCGAAGTCTTGAGTCAAGCCAATCAAAGATTGAGCCGAATTCCAAAATTGTTCACGATAACCTGAGTGTACCAGCATATTCCACGGATTGTGGCCGGAGTCGGTAGACGGACCGGACAAAGTACCATCGGAATACTGTACCGGAAATGCATTCGGAGAAGCATTAAAGGTATAGCTCCAAATATCGTTATCATTATCGCCGAAGCCAGGACCGAACGACTTTTCATAGATATTGGCTAGGTTGACATTCAACGTGGTACTCTTAGTCACATTCAAATCGACATTGGCACGGAAATTGAACTTGTTATAACGGATGGCTGAGTTGTAACCATAGATATTACCAGCGTTTTTATAGATAGAACTTTCATTGTAGAACGAACCGGACACATAATACTTAATGTTGTCACCACCACCAGTCACACTCAAGTTCACACGCTGGTTCTCTGCCATGTCATCAAACAGGGCATCAAACCAATCCACATCCGGATAAAGATCTGGATCGCTGTGGTCGCGATATTTCTGAATCACTTCCGGAGAGTAGTAGTTGGTACCACTGGCTTCATTGTAAAGTTCTGCCCATTGCGCCGAGTTAATCATTTCCGGTCGTTTGGTGGGAGCAGTAAAGCCGAATTCTGTGCGGACATTGATAGCCGGTTTTCCTTCCTGCCCTTTCTTGGTAGTAATCAAAATAACACCATTTGCGCCCCTAACACCATATACGGCTGAAGCAGAGGCATCTTTCAAAATAGAAAAGGTAGCAATGTCATCTGTATCCACCAAATCCAGATCACGCTCAATACCATCAACTAACACCAGCGGCGTAGAAGTACCCTTGAATGATGAAACACCTCGGATATAGAAATCGGCCGAGCTGTTTTTACCCGGTTCACCTGAACGGCTCATGGCTACTACACCAGAAAGTTGACCTGCTAATACATTAGAAATGGAAGCACCCGGTACATTGAGTTTACGCATGTCAAGTGTAGAAATTGCTCCTACCACACTTTCTTTCTTCTGACTACCGTACCCTACAACTACCACTTCATCAAGCACTTCGGTGTCAGGTTCCAACACCACATTGATTACTTCCTGATTAGCAAGGGCAATTTCCTGTTTTTTATAACCGATGTACGAAAACTCTAATACCCCCCCAACTCCTTCAATAACGATGGAATATTTACCATCCACATCGGTAATAACCCCGATAGAACTGTTCTTAAGCCAGATACTGGCTCCGATGATCGGTTCTTTGATGTCGCTGGCAGTTACAACACCGATTATGGTACGTTTTTTAACTTGCTGCGTATTTTCAGTCTTAGTCACTTTTAGAATAACTTCTTTTCCTTTAATAACGTAGCTTACGTTGCTGCCCTCAAATACATCTTTTAGAACTTTTTCAATATTTCCCGTGCTGTTATAATCGCGTTTCGTGTTGTTTTCCAAATCTGACGCATTATAAAAGAACGTGTATTCACTGTTTTTTTCAATCAGCTGAATAGCCTGTTTAATGGTCATGTCTTCTCCTTTTACAGAAATATATTTCTGTGCTCCCATACTGGACATGGGATAAAGAAGAAAAACAAGGATGATACTTATTCCGACCAACACTACTATCCAACATAGCTTCATGTAAATACGCCTCCTTCCGTAGATTCTTCTAAGAGACACTTACAATTTGCCTTACATTTTCGTGCCAGTCTTTGGAAATAAACACATTTCAAACATTCGTGCTCTGCCATAAATAATGCTTTCTCATTTCTGGCTACAATCTTTCGGTAACGCTTTTTCAAATAAGAAACATCATATAACAGTAGTAAATATGTCTACCTATTATAAAAGTTGCAGAAAAATTAAATAAGCGATTGGAAAACTTAGTGGAAGTATAAAACAGCCATCATTCTTTTAGATGGCTGTTTTTATAAGAGAAATAAATTTATTTTATATTATGATTAGTTCGGTATTCCTTTGGCCCCATACCATAGGCATTTTTAAATAGCTTTGCAAAATGGCCTGAATTGTGATAGCCAACCTTTGCGGCAATCGTAGCAATCCCATAATCAGAGTTTTTCAACAGGAATAGCGCCTGATTCAGTCGCATTTCTTTTAGATACTCATAGGGAGTAGTGCCGTAATACTTCCGAAAAGCAAGCTGATACCGGGTAGGGCTCATTCCTGCGATTTGCGCAAGTTCTTCCCCGGACGGATAAGCAGACAAATCCTTTTTCATATAGGTAACTGTTTTTTTCAGATCACGGATGTCCTTATAATCTAACTTGACAGAAATATGATTTTCCTTTTGCTCCATGCCCTTAATGACAAGGGAGAGTAATTCCAGAACTTTGCTTTCCAGATATAAGTGCAGCGTTTGTCCTACCGCCTGACAATCCCTGATCTGCTGAAAGACAAAGTTAAGCTCCGGCAGATTTGGATTTTTCAAAAGGTATTCCTTTGCCACTTTTGATTGTTCATAATCTTTTCCATAATGCACCCGGAAATAAGTATCAAAATACTTTCTTGTCAAAATGATTTTTGTAAATCTTACCGGCTTTCCTTTTTCGCAATAGACATAGGTGGTCTTTTGGGTGTTCACATAGCAGTAAATCCCTTTACCGACGGGCTGTGTTTTCCGTCTCCCGATTTTGAAAGAACTGCTGTCTGTTTCAAACTGGCTGATTTCCATATATTCTTCGGAAATAGTTGCGATTTTTTCAAAGGTTTCCTTTGGCGTGTAGTCTGCAATCAGAATCATAAGCAGGTCATTCTCAAAGCGTATCAACTGAAATGAGCCGCTTCCGTAGTCGGAAAGCATACGATAGTAGAGTGAACCCTCTCCTGATAATTCCTGTACTTTTGCAAAGTTCATATTTTCTGGAAGCTGTAACAAGTAGTCTGCAATTGAAAGAGCCATTTTTTCATTCCTCCTTTAGAGCTTCAATAAAAAAGTCACAATCCAATTTTTATTAGTCACGATTTTATAAAAAAATAAATTAAAAAACTCCAGAAAGCACCGAAAATACAGTACTTTGAGTTGCTTTTAAAAATTAAATCCCCAAATAGTATAGCTGTTGATTTTTTTATTCTAATCTGTAAAATGAATTGTGTCAAGGTTAGCAATTTCTAACCTCAAAAAAGAGAAAGGAGGTTCGTTTCTTATGGAACAAAAACGAACCGGATTATCCTATGTTTTTACCCTTGCGAGAGGGGAACGTGGAAAGCTGGGTGTGGGAATGTTGTTGGCTGTTCTTTGCTCGGCCTTATCGCTGATTCCTTATCTGGTGGTGTATCAGATATTGCTTCTGATTATCCAAAATGAAGTGACGTTTGGCGCTATGGCTATGTGGGCCTGCATTGGAATCGCGGCAGCCATCGGGCAAGCCATCCTCATGTCTTTTGCGGGTATCTGCTCCCATGTGGCGGCGTTCAATACCATGCACAAAATCAAAGTAAAGGTGCTGGAACATATATCCAGATTCAACCTGGGCTTTTTTCAGGAACGCTCTCCCGGACAGATCAAGACAACGCTTTTTGACGATGTGGACAGAGTAGAACAATTTTTAGCGCACAGTACATTGGAACTGGCACAGGCGATTGTCGTTCCGCTTATGATGTTTATTTTCATGCTGCGGCTGCACTGGGTTATGGCTCTTGTTATGCTGATTCCTATGATTTTGGGAATTGCTGTCCCGATGATGATGGTTAAGAATTACCCGGATATGTCGGCGGAACTTGCAGAAGATACGGAAAAACTCAATGCTTCTGCCAATGAATTTATCACGGCCATGCCAGTCATCAAAATGTACCACTTGACAGCGGAAAAATTCGAGCAGTATCGGAACGCGCTTCACCTTTATACGACCTGTTGGAAAAAGATGTGCGTGTCCTCCTGCAATCCTCTGTCGATTGCCCTTGTAGTATTAGATTCCGCCATCCTCTTTACGCTGCCCTTTGGCGGCTGGCTATACTTAAAAGGCTCTCTGCCAGTAGCTTCTTACCTGTTGTTTATTTTGCTTACCATGTGCTTTTTCACTTCGTTCCTAAATCTGGTTACGATTGTTATGCAGTCGATGGAGCTTGGCAGTGGTTTGGACAATATCAAAAAGATTATGGATATGGACGAAATGAAAAGCGGAAGCAAGACCCTGAAAAAAGACGGCTGCTATGGAATTGATTTTGAGGATGTAACTTTCAATTATACCAGCGGAGGAAAAGATGCGCTCACTTCTGTAAACCTGCACTTGGAGCCGGGAACGGTCAACGCCTTTGTCGGCCCGTCCGGGGCTGGAAAGACAACGGCGGTTCAGCTTCTTGGGCGCTATTGGGACACCACAGGCGGAACCATCAAAGTAGGTGGAGTACCAATTACTGACCTAAAAACGGAAAATCTGATGGATTTGACGGCTTTCGTCTTTCAGGATGTTTTTCTTCTGGAAGATACATTACTGGAAAATATCCGTATGGGAACCAATGCCAGCGAAGAAGAAGTACGGCAAGCAGCAAGGGCAGCACAGATTGACGATTTCATTATGGGCCTGCCGAAAGGCTATCAGACGCGGATTGGCGACGAGGGTGTAAAACTCTCTGGCGGCCAGCAGCAGCGGATTTCGATTGCAAGAGCAATTTTGAAAGATGCTCCTATCGTCGTTTTCGACGAGGCAACTTCCTACTCTGACATTGAGAATGAACATAAAATCCAGCTTGCCCTGCAAAATCTTCTGAAAGGAAAAACCACAATTATGATCGCCCACCGGCTCCATACTATCCGGGACGCAGATAAAATTGTTGTTTTTCAGGACGGTACTGTGGCCGAGCAGGGAACCCATCAGGAGTTGGTAAAAAAAGGCGGCGTATATGGCCGGATGTGGGAAATTTATACACAGGCCACTATCGGAAAGGAGGCGGTTTAAATGTTGCGTACCATTAGGAAGTTGCTTGGAGAAAAAAGCAACCAGATTAAGTTTCCGATTGCCTTAATGGGCGCGGACGCTGTTCTTAGTATCGTTTTATATGTTGTTCTCTATATGACAGTCATTCAGCTTTTAAGCAACACGCTTACGGCAGGTAAAATTGTTACCTACACGGCGATTTGCTTTATCAGTGTGATTGCCCGGTTGGTAATCTATCGGAGCGCCTATTATCTGTGCTTCGCAAGAGGCGCAGAAATGTGCGGGGAAATGCGGCTTGACCTTGCCAATCATTATCGCTCATTAAGTCTTGGCTATTTCAACCAGAACAGCAGCGGCTATCTTCTTGGAACACTGACAAAGGATTTAACCAATTTTGAACTTGTGATTACACATACACTCCCGTCCATTGTAAAGACCGTAGTAATGGCGGCTCTGGTGCTGATCGGAACATTCTTTATTAACTGGAAACTGGCACTTGCCGAATGTGTTGTGCTTCTAATTGCCATGCCGGTTCTCTCTTGGGGCAACCGTCTTGTGGAAAAATACGGGACACAGAAAAGGAATCTCACCGCAAAAATGATTTCGATTGTCTTAGAGTATGTCAAAGGAATGAAAGTTTTTAAATCCCATAACATGACAAGCTCCCACTTTTCCAGAATGACAGATACGCTGGACGCAATTCGCAAGACAAATGTAAAAGCAGAGGTAAAAATGGCGGCTCCCACCAGTATGTATTCGATTGTAGCCAATTTCCTGCTTCCTCTTGTTCTGTTGGTTGGAAGCTATCTGTTTCTTGGAGGTACGATTGCCCCCGATCAGCTTGTGGCTTTTATGCTGATGAGCCTTGCGCTGTCTGCTCTGCTGATTGCTTTTGAACACTCTTATAATCTGTTGAAAGACCTGAACTTGGCGGCACACAATCTGGAACAGGCGTATGACACGAAGCCGCTTTCTTACAAGGAAGAAGATGTAAAGCTGTCGCATTTTGATATTGCCTTTGAACACGTCGATTTTTCCTATAATAAGCAGGCTGATGTTTTGACGGATATTAGCTTTTTTGCAAAGGAAAATAGCGTTACCGCCCTGATCGGACCGTCTGGCTCCGGGAAATCCACAGTTGCAAATCTGATTGCCCGGTTTTGGGATGTGTCAAAAGGAACTATCCGCATTGGCGGCAAGGATATAAAAGATTTAAACCCGGACGGGCTTCTGCACTATATCAGCGAGGTGTTTCAGGAAAATACGCTTCTGTCGGACACGATTTATAATAATATCAAGGCTGGCCGGGAGAACGCAACAGAGGAAGAAATCATAGAGGCAGCAAAGGCGGCACGTTGCCATGAATTTATCGAAAAGTTGCCGGAGGGGTATCAGACCCGGCTTTCCGAGGGTGGCAATACGCTTTCTGGCGGCGAAAAACAAAGAATTGCTATCGCAAGGGCCATTCTGAAAAATGCGCCTATTCTGCTTTTGGATGAATCGACGGCTTCCCTTGACGCGGATAACGAGGCAAAAATCAATCAGGCGTTAGACCGCTTGATGAAAGGAAAAACGGTATTTGTAATCGCCCACCGGCTGAATACCATTCAAAATGCAGACCAGATTATTTTGTTAAATCAGGGACGCATTGAAGAAATGGGAACCCATACGGAACTGCTTGCGAAAAAAGGCCATTACTATGAAATGGTTCAGGAGCAGGAAAAAGCAAAGAAATGGATTGTAAAGGGGGCATAAAGAAAGGCCGGTAAAGGAGGGGATACCGATGGGACTGCTTGACCTATTACTGGTTGCTGTTGGGTTATCAATGGACGCTTTCGCTGTTTCGGTCTGTAAAGGCTTGAATACCAAAAAGCACCCGGCAAAAGCAGGGCTTATCGCAGGAGTATATTTTGGCGGATTCCAGGCGCTTATGCCTACACTCGGATATATCTGCGGCGGAACAATTCGCCAGTATATTGAAGCGGTTTCTAAATATGTCGCACTGTTTCTTCTGTGCATAATCGGTATCAACATGATTCGTGAAAATCTAAAAGGTGAATGTAAAGGAGCAAGCAGAGAATTAGGCTTTACCGTTATGATTCCGGCTGCGATTGCTACAAGCATTGACGCTTTCGCAGTCGGCATAACGCTGGCGGCCTTAAATGTAAAAATTCTTCCCTCGGCCGCACTGATAGGAACCACGACATTCTTAATTGCGTTTGTCGGCGTATGGATTGGACATTTTTTCGGAGATCGGTTAGGGAACCGGGCCGGAATATTAGGCGGTGTGATTTTAATTGGAATACGAATTTTTATTATGGGCTGACAAAAAAGATTGGAGGAATTGGAACGAATGAAAAAATTAAATGAGCTGGGTGATGGCTCCTGCGGAACGATTGTCGCAATCACCGGGGATAGCCATTTTCAAAGCCGGATAACTTCTATCGGGCTTACCATAGGAAGCAGGATTGAAGTTATACAGAATCCTAAAAAGCAGCCGGTTCTTCTGTATAACAGAGATACAATGGTTGCGCTGAATAAGAATGAAGCAGAAAAAATCATGGTGGAGGTGAGGCAATAATGGCTGAAAAAACGATTGCCCTGCTGGGCCAGCCTAATTCTGGTAAATCTACTCTTTTTAACGGATTGACCGGTTCCCGTCAACACGTTGGAAATTGGCCTGGAAAAACTGTGGAGCGTAAAGATGGCTTCTTTTCCTATAATGACGTAACCTATAAGATCGTGGATTTGCCGGGTACATATAGCCTTTCGGCTAATTCCGATGAAGAAGTGGTAACGAGAAACTATATTTCCAGTGGAGAGGCCAATCTTGTATGTATTCTGGCCGACGCTTCACAGTTAAACCGAAGTCTATTTATGCTGGCTGATTATGCTGGAATCCATGTTCCTGTCGTATTGCTTTTAAATATGATGGATATAGCCGAGGGACAGGGAAAGAAAATTAATGTAGCGGGTTTGCAAAAATCCTTGGGGATTCCTGTTGTTCCTATGGTTGCGGCAGACAAAAAGCAATACCAGCCGTTCTTTAACCTGTTGGAAAATCTTGAAAAAAGAGCCTCTTTTCTAAATGCTACAAAGTTGGAGCAGCTTTGCCGGAAAAATATTGGCGATGAATATTCTACAATTTTAGAACTGCTCCCAAAGCAGGGAATTGAAATATACTCTGTCTCATGGCTGGCTGAAAAGCTGTTGGAACAAGATAAGCTCGCACTCTCTTTTGTTCAAGGGAAAACAGAACCGGGGATATTTGAAAAAATAAAGAGTTTAATCAGTCGTGTAAAAGATGGAAATTTGCGGACGGCAGATTGCAAATTTAAGTGGATTGACACACTGATTCAAGAAAATGTGACAAGCAGCAAAAAGAAAACCAGCCGTAGCCGGTTTGATAAAGCAGCCACTAGCAAACGGTGGGGAAAGCCTATTGCCATTGGTATGATTGTGCTGGGGCTGATCTGCTCCATGCTGATTGGTATGCCCCTTATGGAACTGGTAGGGGCGCTGATCTCCGGCATTTCAACGCCGCTAGCAAATTGGCTCCTTAGTGTTGGAGTTGCCTCTGTCATTGTATCGCTCTTGTGTAATGCTGTATTAACGGCTGTTACGTTTGCCTTGCAAATGGCTTGCTATGTATTTGGAATCAGCCTTGTTTTCGGATTTATGGAGGACATCGGGTATATGGCCCGTATCTCCTATGTGTTTGATAATACCATGACGAAACTTGGTTTGCAGGGGAAAGCGATTATGCCCTTTCTTGTTAGCTTCGGCTGCAATATAGGTGGTGTCACCGGCACAAGAGTTATTGATTCTTGGGGACAGCGTATTTTAACGATTGCCCTTTCTTGGGTAGTTCCCTGTGCTTCTACCTGGGGTGTAGTTGGTCTTATCAGCGGTACATTCTTTGGAGGAAAAGCCGTTTTTGTAATATTGTCCTTGTTTGCTGTGGCCTTTTTGCACATTTACATTACCTACAAAATTTTTGGACGTTCTTTAAACAAGGAAAATGACCGTACCGGCCTGATTATGGAATTACCACCATATCATAAGCCGCACTGGAAAACCCTGTTCGGCTCTGTATTCAACAAAATGGGAAGCGTTCTCAAACGGGCGCTTAGTATCATCATTTGCATTTCCGTAATATTCTGGCTTCTTTCTTATACGCCGGACGGAAATGTGACGAACAGCATTATTTATCGCATTGGAACTTTTATTGAGCCGGTAACAATGTTCTTTGGTTTGCCGTGGCAGTTGTTTATGGCCTTTGTTGCTTCTGCAATGGGAAAAGAATCAGCTCTCGGTGTTATGGCCTCCCTGTTCAATACGGCTGGTATTTGGGGAGCGATTGAGGGAACAAGCGCGGTAGATACAGCGGCGCTGAGTACAAACCTGCTGTCTACAATATCTCAGCCGGAAGCTCTGGCTTTCCTGTTTGCGTTTTTCTTCAATATGCCTTGTCTAATGGCATTGGCAGCGACCGCACAGGAAACTCATTCTATGAAATGGACAGTAAGGATTGCCCTCTACTATATCCTTTCTGCATTGATTTTGGCAACAATCGCATACCATGTTGGCTGTGTCATTTTCTAAAGGAGAGGAGATATTGTGCTGATTCAATTATTAGATTATCTGCAAAGCGGAAAAACATACAGTATTCAGGAATTGGCTGATCTTTTGCATAAAGATATGGACAGTGTGCGGGTAGAGCTTGAATATCTGGAAAATCAAGGCTATATACACAAAGTAACCAGTCAATCAAACTGTACTCAAAATTGCAAAGGGTGTCACGGTTGCGATCAGCCTGCGATAACTGTTGACACTTGGGAAGTGGTAAAGAGAGGATAAAGAGGAAAAAATTGAACTTTATGCGCCAGGTGATACAGACAATGAAAGCTATATTCAGGAAGCTATTTCCGAATTGGTGAAAGGAAAGACCCTGCTTGTAATCGCTCACCGCCTAAATACCATCCAGAACGCCGATCAGATTTTAGTTATAGACAACGGCCAGATTGCACAACAAGGAACCCATGAGGAACTTTTGAAACAGCCCGGTATCTATCAGGATTTCGTCAATATCCGAAAGAGTGCGGCTGGCTGGAGTCTTGCTTGATGGCGAAAGGAGCTGCCTATGAAACTTCATACTGCCGGAGAGGATTATTTGGAGGCCGTGCTTATACTTCAAAAGAAGCTCGGTATGGTGCGTTCCGTGGATGTTGCCCGGTACATGGAGGTTTCAAAACCCAGCGTATGTTACGCAGTAGGAACTTTACGAGAGGGCGGTTTTTTGACAACAGACGAAAACCATTATATACACCTGACCGACCTTGGCCGGGATGTGGCTGAAAAAATTTACGAACGCCATTGTTTTTTTACTCATCAACTTATATCCGTTGGAGTTAATCCACAAATTGCAGAAGTTGATGCTTGTCGTATGGAACATGCAGTCAGTGATGAAAGTTTTCAAAAACTGAAAGAGCATGCGATGAGAGATATTGCTTCACAAAAAATTGACAATACATTTGATGATTTTCCTGTGAAGAAGTAGAAAAGGTTGCTTTGCTAAAATAGATTAAATATGAAAGACACAAAATACAAGATATTAGCATATTTTGACAATCAATCATATCGAAAACTATTCAATGAGGTAAACTCAGATTATGCAGAAAATCTACAAATTTTATTGCATAATTTGAGTTTATTTTCTTATGATGTGCTTATAATAGGAGTAATCCTTTATAAAGAGAACATAAGTAATATTATATCTGCTATTAGAAAGATAACGCAGATACCAATTATTATTTTGACGGATGCTTCTTCTTTATTGTGTATGTCATGGAAAAAAGAATTAATATACGCTGGTGCAGATTGTGTAATGGATATAAATAGCACTATAGAAGAAGTAGATCTGCAGATTTTTTCATTGGCACGACGAAACAATAAACAAAAAATAACTCAAAAGCAATCCGAAACGATGATTAATAAGGGAAAACTTGTAATGGATCATAAGAAACATAAAGTATTTTGGAATAATGTAGCGTTACATTTAACACGACAAGAATATAATTTTTTATACTTATTAGCAGCGACACCGATGAGAGTATACACATTTGAACAGATTTACCAGCTTGTCTGGAAAGATTATCCTGTTGGCGATATAAAAAATATTATCTGGTGTCTGGTAAAGCGACTGAGAAAAAAGTTGAATGTCGTTGAAAATGGTGCTGGCAAATGTATTGTCAGTGTACGAGATATAGGTTACAAATTTGAATTGAATAAAGAAAACGAACAGCAGTAAGGCGAATGATCCGTAAAAAGATTGTTCGTCTTATTTTTATTTATTTTGGAAAGAAGGTGATAAAAACTGACTGTCAATTGACAGTTTTCTGACCGTTAGCTGACAGGTGCATCCGATACACTGTGCCTTTGTAAAGATATGATGACAAAGGAGATCCGTGTTTGCAGGGAGACAGCAGAGATGCCGGACATTCCTGTAGACAGGAAGAACGAGCCAGGTCACCGCCACACTCCGATTTGATTTCGTAAAAATTCAGATCGGAGGAAAAGACAAGTGGCTTATAACAAAGCAAAAGAAGAATATAGATGGAACCAGTGGAAAGCAGAGGAAGAGAAGATCCTGCGCGAGCAGGGCGTGGATGAAGAGACGATCCAGAAGCTCCGGGAGTATGACTGGGACGATTTCAAGGCAGAGCGGAGATTCCGGGAACACCAGACCTCACTTCTGGACTGCATGGAACTGCTCTTGGAAGAAAAAGAAACGAAAGAGTCCCAGCCAGAGAGCGTGGAAGCTCTGCTGGATACCGTAGAGAATGAAGAACTGCTTCAGATTCTGTTATCAACTGATAAGAAAACCCTTCAGATGATTGTCCTGAAGATGATGGGATATGCACCAAAAGAGATCAGCCATCACATGGAACTGCCGGAGCAGACGGTTTATACAAGACTGCGGAGATTACGGGAAAAAATCAGAAAATCCATGCGGTGTGAATAAAATCCTCCCTTTTGCCCGGCTGATGATTAGAACGAACAGACAGGAGGATTGATACGATGGATGAAAAAGAAGTGTCCGAAATGCAGGAAGAAATGATGACGGTACTGATAGTTGAGCCGATGAAAGCACCTTATGTCAAAAGCATCCCGAATGAGCTGGAGAATCTGCAGCAGGCAGTAGGCGGTGACATTGAAATGACCTATCCGTTTGAAGATGAAGTTGGAATCCTTTTAAACGGCAATGGAAAATTTGAGGGATTGCCACTGAATCGTGCGTTATATGATGATCATGGACAGGTCTATGATGCGATAGCCGGGACTTTCCTTGTGGTAGGGCTG
>OMBQ01001179.1_pt1 | contig 22877 bp, 22 predicted proteins | sample 1674311 | NCBI WGS metagenome assembly OMBQ01 (sample SAMEA103958160, study PRJEB25191) | human gut metagenome | biome: human-associated habitat [ENVO:00009003]; feature: intestine environment [ENVO:2100002]; material: feces | place: Germany | collected 2013/2015 | reverse complement strand
GTCCGCCAAGACTGTGATGTACCCGGCCTTTGCAAAGGCTTCGGCGCAGGCGAGGCCGATACCCATTGCGGAACCGGTCACTAATGCTACTTTTTCTGTACTTGTTGTCATGCTGATTTGGTTTAAACGATAACATAAAATCGTTTACAAAAGTAGCTGATTGGCTACAGCGGGGAGATACCTGAATTACGGAGATTTGTATCACATTTACGGATTTGCTGTTGACAATCGTTTATGAACGAACAGATACCGAGGTATTCGGAGGGTGCTTCGCTGTTCCGGGCAAAATACCGGATCGCATCAATGCGGTCTCACTTGGTGCGGTTGCCTTCTAATACATTTGCAAGCGAATTTCAGGGTGCGTTTCGAGTAAAAGAATTGAATTGTTATGGTCAACCACCCTTGATTCTTTAGACAGAAGTTTTTATTTTTATAGCACAAAAGGTAATACAGTATAGCACTTGAAGTACCTGGTGGTAAGCTATGCCTGTATATTTACCTGTATATTCAAGGGGGGTGTGGGGCGTCAGGCACGTTTGAAAAACCACCGACCTGATTTTAGTGATGCCTGTGTAATTATTGGGTTGCTTCAGGTGTCCGATTGATAAAGTGTAACGCATGAAAATAAAACTGACTGCTTTTTTCTTTTTTTTGATGTATGGAATTTCTAAGGTGATGAATCTGTTTAATCATACTTGGGGATCGTCTTGGTTTGTCTGGCAGTTGTGGAATATAATTTTTATGGATATAGGATTTGTTATCTTATTTAAAGCAGCTAAGTATTTGTTTAATAAAAAAGTTGCATATTTAACTTTCTACTTGGCTTCTTTTTCATTGATGTTTTCACCATGGATTTTAGTACCATATACTGATGTAATAATGATTCCTGTTATATCAGCTGTGCTACTTTTATATGCTAAACAAATCGAGATAAAAAATAGTGGCGTATGGAATTTAATATTTATAGGTATTCTTCTAGGTATTTGTTATCTTTTAAAGCCCTCCTCTATTGTATTCTTAATAGCATGGACTATTATTATGGGAATTAAATTACTCACTACCGGAAAGCTTTATAAAAAAAATGTTTTATCATTTTTTGTAGCGATGTTTTTCTTTATAATAACTGTGGGATGTTTTTCAATTTTTCAGAAGCAGCAAACAATCGTTAATTATGATGCTGAGATGCAAAAACCGTGGACGCACTTTGTAATGATGGGTTTGACTGGATCTGGAGGATATAGTGAGAAAGATACAAGAAAAGTGAATAGCCTTCCTACATTAGAAAAGAAAAAGAAATATACAACTGAAACTATAAAGAAACGGTTGGAAGATTATGGGATGGTAGGTTACACTAAATTTCTTCTAGTAAAACATTTTAATAATACTGATCGTGGCGATTTTGGTTGGGGACGAGATGGTACACCACAAAATCCTACAAAACCTTCGAAAAGTGAATTTCAAACGAAGCTTAGAGATACCTACTATCAACAAGGAAAACGTACAAATAATCTTCGGTTTGTCATGCAAATACTGTGGATTGTAGTTTTACTAGGAATGTTGTTATCTTTTTTTGTTAAGGACATTCAAGGAGGTACACTATTAATAATAAAATTAACGATTATAGGAGCATTTCTATATTTGCTTTTATTTGAAGGTGGACGATCTAGATATTTAATTCAGTATTTACCATTCTTCTATCTTTTATCGGCAAATGGTTTGGCACGAATTAATGACATTGTTTCTATAAACGGAATAAAAAAATCATTTACATCAACGGACTATAGAGGCTCTTTGCCAATAAGGACTGATGAGTTGTAAAAAATCAATTTTAGATTCATCAGTTCTCTAAATTATAGAGATATTTTAGTAGAAAATAAAAAACAACGATACAGTTCCCATAAAAGGAACTATATTGTTGTTTTTTACTTATATTACTAATAGTTTTCGTTCGGTAATTCGTAAATTTTACTCGTCTTCTAAATTTTCCAATTCTACAACTTTAAAGTTTTTCCGCTCTAAATGCTCTACAATGGCTGTACACGTTTCGGCAGTTGTGCCGGCAGGTAAAGTAATAAGTGTGCGACGAACAAATTCTTCACTATCGACATCCAATGTAATACAGCTGGCGATGCTGCTATATTTGGCAATGATTTTTGAAATGGCTGCTAAGTCGCCTTGTTGACCAACTGAAGCAATTGTTAAAACGTAGCTCCCTTGTTTTACATTCCAAGATTGCGCTAAAATATTTAATAAGGTGCTGTGTGTTAAAATGCCGTAAAAATAATTATTTTCATCTAAAACAGCAATGTAAGGTAGTTCTTTAATAGTAAAAAATACCTTGAAAAATGAAGTGTTGACATAAATAAATTTTGTGGCATTTTTTAACAAATAGGTAACAGGTAAACTCATATCGCCACCGTTTGCTTTGTGGCGGTAAATATGCATTTTATAAATATTTCCTCGGAAAATTTTTCCAGATTCGTCTAAAATTGGGACACAACGGTAACCTGAGTCTTCTAAAATAGAAAGAGCTTCTTCTAGAGTACAAGATTCATTGACTGTTGTTAAATTATCTTTTTTAATAACTACAGATTTTAATAACATAAACAGGCCTCCTAAGGGTTCATTTTTAATAAATTTATCATATCATAACTTAGCAGAAAACAATAGCTGAGACCTCAGAATAAAAGCAATTTTGTTAAAATAAATAGAAAATAAAGAAAAATCAGATATTTTATAAAAGAAATCAAGCACGTATTCGCGATAATGGTAAAAAATTACGTAAGAATCGGCACGGCGCTTCTTTAAAAAGTAAATTAAACTTTGACAACTTTTTCGAATAATGGTACTGTTAAGAAGTAAATTTGTGAATAGAGGAGGTCGAAGAACATGGCAACAAAGAAAGCAGCTCTTGCTTGTTCCGTTTGTGGCTCTCGCAACTATTCTAAATCCGTTAGTGAAGGTAAACGTGGCGAACGCTTAGAAATCAATAAATTCTGTAAATATTGTAATCAATACACGTTACATAAAGAAACGAAATAGATTTAGAGGAGGGTATCAACATGAAATTTTTCCGCAGCGTTGCTGATGAGATGAAGCAAGTAACTTGGCCAACAAAAAAACAATTGCGTAAAGATACATTAGTTGTAATTGAAACATCTATTTTATTTGCAGCATTGTTCTTTATCATGGATACTGTTATCCAAACGGCATTTGGCTGGATTTTAAAATAATTAATTCTAGTATTTCTCGACGAGGGGTGCTATAATAGTATTCGAGAAAAAGCTTCGGGAAACTGAGCTTTTTTTATTTGCTCGAAAAAAATAAACTAAAACATTTAAAGGAGCCGAATCAGTAATGGAAACTTTTGAAAGAAATTGGTACGTATTGCACACCTATTCAGGCTATGAAAATAAAGTAAAAGCAAACATTGAATCACGTGCACAAAGCATGGGGATGGGCGATTATATTTTTCGTGTCGTTGTACCAGAAGAAACAGAAAAAGAAGTCAAAAATGGTAAAGAAAAAGAAATCGTTCATAAAACTTTCCCTGGTTATGTGTTAGTGGAAATGATTATGACCGATGATTCTTGGTATATTGTTCGTAACACGCCAGGCGTAACTGGTTTTGTAGGCTCACATGGTGCCGGTAGTAAACCCGCTCCTTTATTACAAGAAGAAATTAACCACATTTTACGTTCAATTGGCATGAGCACCCGTCAATCAGACTTAGAAGTAGCGCTAGGCGATACAGTGAAAATTATCGAAGGTGCCTTTTCTGGTCTTGAAGGTGTTGTGACAGAAATCGATGAAGAAAAACAAAAATTAAAAGTAAACATCGATATGTTTGGTCGTGAAACAAGTACAGAATTAGACTTTGAACAAGTCGATAACATTGATTAATAAACAAGCTGACAAACTATTGTTCAGCTGATTGATACAGATTGTAGGGTCTGGAAAAGCAGTCAACTGACTTCTTTTCCAAGCCCTTTTTTAGTTCATCGCAGAAAGGAATGAAAAAAATGAAACATGCCCAAAAATATCGTTATTTTTCTTTGCTAATGGGTCTTGTTCTATTATTAAGTGCTTGCCAAATTGGGGCAACCACGAAGAATGACAATCAAGCCGCCACAAAAGAAGCAACTGTTGAGTTAAACCGCACAACAACACCAACGCTTTTTTTCATGGTTACGCAGGAACTAAAAATTCGTTTGGCTCGTTACTGCATCGCTTGGAGAAACAAGGTGCCACAACTCAAGAATTAGTGCTACTCGTTAAACCTGATGGGACCGTGGTTAAAGAGCGAGGAGCTTTAAGTGGCAAAGCGACGAATCCCAGTGTTCAAGTTCTATTTGAAGATAATAAAAACAATGAATGGAATCAAACAGAATGGATAAAAAACACATTACTCTATTTACAAAAAAATTATCAAGTGAACAAAGCCAATATTGTCGGGCACTCTATGGGCGGTGTTAGTGGCTTACGTTATTTAGGAACCTATGGGCAAGACGCATCGTTACCTAAAATTGAAAAATTCGTCAGCATTGGAGCACCTTTCAATGATTTTATTGATACGAGTCAACAGCAAACCATCGAAACGGAACTAGAGAACGGCCCCACAGAAAAAAGTAGCCGCTATTTGGATTATCAAGAGATGATTAATGTTGTTCCAGAAAAACTGCCCATTTTATTAATTGGTGGTCAATTAAGTCCAACAGATTTAAGTGATGGAACGGTACCGTTATCTAGTGCCTTAGCAGTCAACGCCTTGCTAAGACAGCGAGGAACTCAAGTCACTAGCCAGATTATTAAAGGAGAAAATGCACAACATAGCCAATTACATGAAAATCCTGAAGTAGATCAATTGCTAATCGAATTTCTATGGCCGAGTAAAAAATAGCAAAAAGGCACATGTTCCATAAAAAATGGAACATGTGCCTTTTTCTATACTTTGGCTAGCGAAATAGCTTTTTTCAGCTATAATAAATAAAATTATTTATTTTTAGGAGATATTGGAATGGAGTCCTCATGATTTAAATAAGCACAAATCAAGGCTTCAAAGGTGATTAATGTTTGGCCAAAAAACATTTGTGGCTGAGCGACACTTGTTGAAAACGGGCTGTAAGAGTCAGTTGAAAAAACGAGATCTGCCAGTCGACCAAGAGTTGAATTTTTGGCGCCAACAAAAGAAATGATAGGATGTTTTTTCTCTTTCGCAAGCAGAGCTGTTTCTTTTAAGTATTTTTCTTCACCAGAATGTGAAAGGATGATAAAAAGAAAATTCTGATTATTTTGACTATTTATCGAATGAGTATGGGCTGTTGTGATACTGGGGATGCCATGAAAATTGAAAACTTCACTAATGTAAGCCGCCAAATGTCGTGAAAAGTCATGACCTAAAATAACAAATAAATGACTTTTGTGTTTGGCAAGTAGTTGACAAAACTCGTTGGTTGTTTCAAATGAAGGCGCTGTTTCAAAAGGGATTGGCTGAGAAAAATGGGCTTCTTTTAATTTGTAAATAAGTTCATTATAACCTGATAAATTTAATTTTTTGGCTAAACGAATGATGGAACTAGGCGAAGAAAAGCAGTGTTTGGCAACTTCTCGAATACTCAAATCGGCCGCGTTCGTACTTTGTTGATCCAAATAATACAAAATCTGACTTTCTGTTTTCGTTAAATGATATGTTTCTTTTAAGTAATCTAAGTTCATGAGCAAACCTCCTTTATCAGATTATAAATAATTTTATGGGAAAAAGGTATCAAAAAATAAAAAAATGAGGTGTTTTTATGAAAAGGGCAACAAAGCAAAGGTTGTCTTTGGCAGCAATCATGGTTCTACTTCTCTCGGGCTGTGGAAGTGTTGGGAAAGAAACCAAAAAGCAAGAACAACAGGTATTACGGGTCGGGATTGATTCGGAATTATCAACGGCAGACGTGTCGTTGGCAATGGATAATACCGCAGCAGATGTAATGAGTCAAGTAGGGGAGGGACTTTTCTCCTTTGACGAAAAAGGAGAAGCGAAACCAGCATTGGCAACTGAAAAAGTACAGCCCTCCAATGATGGTTTAAGCTATACTTTTACGATTCGAAAAGATGCAAAATGGAGTAACGGCGAGCCAATCACAGCCAATGATTTTGAATACTCTTGGAAGCGCACAGTGGACCCAAAAACAGCTTCCCCGCAAGCGTATTACTTTGAAGGGCTAAAAAATTATCGTGCTATTGTTGACGGTGGCAAATCTAAAGAAGAGTTAGGAGTAACAGCCATTGATGACCATACCTTGGAAGTAGAGCTAAGCTATCCTATGAGTTATTTTCAACAATTATTGGCGGTACCAGCTTTTTATCCTTTAAATGAAGCATTTGTCGAAAAAACGGGCAAAAACTATGGTACATCAGCTGAGTCAATACTTTACAATGGCGCCTTCACATTAGAAGGTTGGGATGGCACGAATAATACTTGGTCCTATGTGAAGAATAAAAATTATTGGGATCAAGCGAATGTTTCGCTAGATAAGGTGGATGTCCAAGTAGTTAAAGAAGTCAATACTGGGAAAAATCTTTTCGAAGGGAAAGAATTAGATGTTGTAAAAATTTCTGGAGAAATTGTTACACAAGAACAAGGCAATGCAGCTTTGAAAATTCGTGAAATTCCTGGAACGTATTATATACAATTAAATACGCAAAAAGATCTTTTGGCAAATAAGAATGCACGTCGAGCGATAGCATTATCATTGAATTCTGAACGTTTAGCTAAAAATGTTTTAAATGATGGCTCAAAAAAAGCACTTGGCTTCGTGCCAACAGGTTTCACTAATCAAGAAACGCAAAAAGATTTTGCAGAGGAATTAGGAGATTTAAATCCTAGTGAACCAGAAAAAGCGAAAGAGTTATGGCAAACGGCTAAAAAAGAATTAGGAATTGAAAAAGCGGAGCTAACGATTTTAAGTTCGGATACAGAAAATGCTAAAAAAATCAGTGAGTATGTTCAAGGAGCTTTAGCAGATAATTTAGAAAATTTAACAGTCAATGTTTCACCAGTTCCTTTTAATAATCGTTTAGAAAAAAGTCGCAGCGGAGATTTCGACATTGTGGTTGGTGGCTGGACGCCAGTATATGCTGATCCAATCGATTTCTTAAACTTACTGCAATCAAAAAATTCCAATAATTTTGGTAAATGGTCTAATAAGACCTTCGATCAGTTGCTTCAAGAAGCAAACGTAACTTATGCAAATAAATATGAAGAACGTTGGAAAACATTACAAAAAGCGGATCAATTGGTTGCGGAAGAAGCACCCCTAGTTCCTCTTTATCAATTAACAGAAGCACGCTTAGTGGCCGATTCTGTCCAAAATTTAGTCTATGGTCCATTAGGTTCAGGCTATTACAAATCAGTCTCTATCAGTGACAAGTAAAGGTTGGGAAAAAATGAAAAAAAGTCAAGCTGTTCAATTAATTCAGGAACTTTCAAATGCTAATGGTGTTTCAGGCTTTGAAACAGAAGTCGTTAGAATCCTTCAACACGCAACTGCGGATTTTACTATTCAACGGCTAGATGCCATTAAAAATTTATATCTTGAGAAGAAAAATAATCTAAGTGAAGGTCCAGTTGTGCTTTTTGATGCCCATAGTGACGAAGTGGGTTTTATGATTCAAGCAATTAAAGAAAACGGCTTGTTGCGTTTTCTTCCGTTAGGTGGCTGGGTCCCTAATACGATTTCTGCACAAAAAGTTCGGATTCGTAACCGGGAAGGCACCTATCTGCCAGGCGTAGTTACTAGTCGGCCCCCTCATTTTATGACACCAGAGGAACGTCAGCGGCCATTAACCATTGCTGATTTGACGATCGACATTGGTGCTACCTCAAAAGAAGAAGTAATTGAAACGTACAAAATCGATCTTGGTGCACCGGTCATTCCAGATGTGACGTGTTGTTACAACGAACAGACAGATCTTTTTTTAGGAAAAGCTTTTGATTGTCGCATTGGCTGTGCTTGCTTAGTGGACGTCATGGAGGAGTTGAAAGAAGAGACACTTCCATTCAAGTTAGTTGCGACAGTAACTGCACAAGAAGAAGTTGGCGAAAGAGGAGCACTTATTGCCGCAAAACAAGTCAATCCTGATTTAGCTATTGTTTTCGAAGGCTGCCCGGCTGATGATACGGCAGAAACGCCAGAGATGATTCAATCAGCAATGGGAAAAGGACCGATGTTACGTTATTTTGATGTTTCTATGATTACGAATCCGGAATTTCAAGAGTATGCACTAGAGATTGCTAAAATACACAAAATTCCTGTTCAAGTTTCTGTTCGAAGTGGTGGTGGAACCAATGGCATGGCGATTACACAAGTTCAAGGAGCCCCGACGATTGTTGTAGGAATTCCTGTCCGTTACGCTCACACACCCCATTGCTATGTAGATTTTCAAGATTACCAAGCGGCGAAAGAATTAGTCATTCAATTAATCAAAAATTTAGATGCTGACAAAATTCAAGCACTGGTTCAGCCATTGTCAAAGGAGTGGAACAAATGAAGATTTATGTATCATGCGATATTGAAGGATTAGCAGGTATTGCGACATTTGATATGGAAAAAGAAGACACCGTTTTATTCCGAGAATTATATCACCAACATGTGGCTTGGTTAATTGAAGGGATTCAAAAGAGTGCCAAAAATGAACAAATTACAGAAATTACTATTGCCGATTCGCATAGCCGTGGATTGAATTTAGCTTATGCGCGCGCTTGGCAGAAATGGATGAACGAATTTCCTTAGTGAGCGGCTTTCCTCGCATGGATTATATGATGAGTGGCTTGGATAGTAGCTATGATGTGGTCTTTTTCTTAGGTTATCATGCCGGTATTGGTAAACAAAAAGGGAATATGGATCATGGGTATAGCGCTAGTGTTGCTTATGATTTAAAAATAAACGACTTAGCGATGAATGAAACGACAATTAATGCAGCTTACGCTAGCGAATTAGGTGTCCCTGTGGGTTTAATTATCGGTGAATCAGGCTTAGAGGAACAACTTTTTCAAGAAAAAATGATGCCCGAAGTTCCCTTTGTTTCCACCAAAGAATCTCTGGGACGTTATGCAATCAAAAATAGACCCATGCAACAAGTTCGGGAAGCTATAGTAGCAACTACAAGTCAGGTGTTAACTTCCTTTGCGTTGTCTGAATTACCCCGATATGCCTTGCAAACACCTGCAACTGTAAAATTGCAATGTGTGACGACAGCACAAGCAGATCGTATTGAAATGTTACCAATGATTAAACGCATTGATGGTAGAACTGTTTCATTTGTAGGTGAAACGATGAAAGATGTCATGAATGGAATTGTCGCTGTGGTTGGTTTAGGCGGAACAAGTTATTAAAGTAAGAAGCTTACGGAAAAAACGAATGGACATTTTTTTCTGTAAGCTTCTTGCTATAGTTATTTCTATTTTTGTTTCTCTAGAATTTCTTTGCTTAAACGTTGTGCAGTTGGTGTCACCGCAAGACCGCCTTCAGCTGTTTCCTTGAAAATTTGTGGCATTTGGCGACCCACTTGGTACATTGCGTGGATGACTTCGTCTGGTGGAATGACACTTCGAATCCCCGCTAAAGCCATATCAGCTGAGATGAAGGCTTGAGAAGAACCTAATGCATTTCGCTTCACGCAAGGAACTTCAACAAGTCCCGCAACAGGATCACAAATGAGGCCCATCATATTTTTTATCGTAATGGCTACAGCTTGAGCAGATTGATCAGGCGTACCGCCAGAAGCCGCAACTAAAGCGGCACTTGCCATTGCACTAGCAGAACCGACTTCAGCTTGACAACCACCTTCGGCACCACTGATTGAGGCATTATTGGCAATCACTAAGCCAAAAGCCCCAGCGGTAAATAGAAAATCCAATTGTTGCTGATGCGTTAACTTTAAGCGGTCAATAACTGCCAACAAGACGCCAGAAACTACTCCGGCACTGCCTGCGGTTGGTGTAGCACAAATCAAGCCCATTTTTGCATTAACTTCATTAACAGCAATCGCATTTCGCACGGCTTGTAAAATGGTCTCACCGCTTAAAAAGTTGCCTGAATGTATGTAATCATTTAAGCGGGTTGCATCGCCACCAGTTAGCCCTGTTACTGAGGTAACACCAGCGATTCCTTCAGCGACGGATTGTTTCATAACGGCTAGATTTTTTTCCATTGTTTCAATAATTCGTTCACGAGAATACCCGCCATGAGCCATTTCTGTTGCAATCATTAATTCGCTCACAGAAGGGTAATCTTTCGCTTGAGCTACCAAATCTTTAATTGAATAAAACATCGTATTACTCCTTTACGTTCATTTAGTCAAAATAGTTAACGCTATATATATGAGGGATTTCAGCTAATTGCATGACAATGTCACCGACTTCGGCTTGATCAACTTCAATAATCATAATCGCTTTTTCCCCTTTAGATTCTCGGGTAACGGTCATTGTACTAATATTGATATCGCTAGCTGAAAGGATGTTGGTCACCTTAGCAATCATGCCAGGAACATCTTGATGAACAACGATAAATGTTGGCGTGCCCATACTTAAAGACAATTTGAAGCCATTTAATTCAGAAATTTGAATGTTTCCACCACCAATTGAAATTCCTGTCACAGATAGTTTTCGGTCGCCAGAAGAAACCACAATTTTAACGGAATTAGGGTGGTCTGCTTTTTCACTTTTAGGAATAAAACAAACTTCCATTCCTTGTTCATAAGCAATTTCCAAAGAATTGGCTAGTTGCTCATCATCTGGTTCCATACCTAAAAGGCCGCCAACTAAGGCGATATCTGTTCCGTGACCACGATAAGTTTTGGCAAAAGACTCATATAAATAAATGTCAACGCTATCAGGTTGCTGTCCAAAAATACTGCGAACCACTTTTCCAATTCTTGCCGCTCCAGCTGTATGAGAACTGCTTGGACCAATCATAACAGGTCCGATAATATCAAAAACACTATTAAAGCGTAACTCTTCCATTTCAGCACCTTCTTCATTAGAATATGTTTTCATTGGAAGTCTAACACAAAAAATGGCGGGGAACTAGGCAATCGCTTGTGTTTTAGCGAATAATTTAAATTTTTATCAGAATGAAAGCAAGGGGCCTTCGTTGACAAATCAGTGAAGAGATGCTAAATTCTAGATAATAAAAGACGAAAAGAGGGATTCGTGCGTTGAAAATTTAAGTTAATTTTTTAGAGAAACTGTATAACTTTGCCTGAATATAACGGGTGGAGTGTGCGGATTTTCGGAAATTAGCTTAAAGAATTCAACCACGGGTCTTTTTGTATACCTTGGATTGATGCCGCTGATTTCCGTAAAGCTGCATCAATTTTGCTTTATGGAGGTATATTTATGTCGAAAATTGAACTAAAACAACTATCTTTTGCCTATGATAATCAAGAAGCGTTGCTTTTTGATCAGGCAAATATCACGATGGATACCAATTGGAAATTAGGATTGATTGGCCGCAATGGCCGTGGGAAAACAACCTTATTAAGATTGTTACAAAAGCAGTTGGATTACCAAGGAGAGATTCTTCATCAAGTCGATTTCGTCTATTTTCCACAAACAGTTGCAGAAGAACAACAGCTCACTTATTATGTCTTACAAGAGGTGACTTCTTTTGAACAGTGGAAATTAGAACGAGAATTAACGCTTTTAAACGTTGATCCTGAAGTTTTATGGCGGCCCTTTTCTTCTTTATCAGGCGGCGAAAAGACGAAAGTTTTATTAGGTCTTCTTTTTATTGAAGAAAATGCCTTTCCTTTAATTGACGAGCCAACAAATCATTTAGATCTAGCTGGCAGACAACAAGTGGCTGAATATTTGAAGAAAAAGAAACACGGGTTTATTTTAGTCAGCCACGATCGGGCATTTGTTGATGAAGTGGTTGATCATATTTTGGCGATTGAAAAAAGTCAATTGACGCTGTATCAAGGGAATTTTTCTATTTATGAAGAGCAAAAAAAATTAAGAGATGCTTTTGAACTAGCAGAAAATGAAAAAATCAAAAAAGAAGTCAATCGCTTGAAAGAAACCGCTCGTAAAAAAGCGGAATGGTCGATGAACCGTGAAGGTGATAAGTACGGCAATGCTAAAGAAAAAGGGAGCGGGGCGATTTTTGATACAGGAGCCATTGGTGCCCGGGCAGCGCGCGTAATGAAGCGCTCGAAACACATTCAACAACGCGCCGAAACACAATTAGCAGAAAAAGAAAAACTATTAAAAGATATTGAGTATATTGATTCTTTGTCAATGGATTATCAGCCAACGCATCATAAAACATTATTGACGGTGGAAGAGCTTCGTCTGGGCTACGAGAAAAATTGGCTATTTGCGCCAATTTCTTTTTCAATAAACGCGGGAGAAATTGTTGGAATAACAGGAAAAAATGGCTCAGGAAAATCGAGCTTGATTCAGTATTTGTTGGGGGATTTTTCTGGAGATTCAGAAGGAGAAGCCACTTTGGCTCACCAATTAACCATTTCTTATGTGCGCCAAGATTATGAAGACAATCAAGGAACTTTATCCGAATTTGCAGAGAAAAATCAGTTAGATTACACCCAATTTTTAAATAACTTACGAAAACTTGGGATGGAGCGCGCCGTTTTCACTAATCGAATTGAACAAATGAGTATGGGGCAACGGAAAAAAGTCGAAGTAGCCAAATCATTGTCTCAATCAGCTGAACTTTATATTTGGGATGAACCCCTTAATTACTTGGATGTGTTTAATCATCAACAATTAGAAGCGCTAATCTTATCTGTGAGGCCTGCAATGCTAGTGATTGAGCATGATGCGCATTTCATGAAGAAAATAACGGATAAAAAAATTGCCTTGAAATCATAAAAACATCTTGAAAAAGTAAAGGGAATCCTGTATAGTAATAGGGTATGTTTTAAATGTACGTTGAGTGGGAGGGGAAATCTCAACCCCATTAACCACGCACGAGAACTTAAGGAGGTATTTTCGTGGCTAAAAAAGTAGAAAAAATCGTTAAATTACAAATTCCTGCGGGGAAAGCAACACCAGCTCCACCAGTAGGTCCAGCGTTAGGTCAAGCAGGTATCAACATCATGGGATTCACTAAAGAATTCAATGCTCGTACAGCTGACCAAGCAGGCTTAATTATTCCAGTAGTAATCTCTGTATATGAAGATCGTTCATTTACATTCATTACTAAAACACCACCTGCTGCAGTCTTATTGAAAAAAGCTGCAAAAATCGAAAAAGGTTCAGGTGAACCAAACAAAACTAAAGTTGCAACAGTTTCAAGCGATCAAGTGAAAGAAATCGCTGAACTTAAAATGGCAGACCTAAACGCCGCTGACGTTGAAGCAGCAATGCGCATGGTTGCAGGAACTGCACGAAGCATGGGTATCATCGTAGAATAATTTTTATTCCACACTTACTCAAAGAAGTAGCTTCTCAGTTCGTTTCATATTTAAAGATATGAAAGACGTGGGAGGTACAACCGTTATAACCACAATCAAGGAGGAAACAAAATGGCTAAAAAGAGCAAAAAAATGCAAGAAGCATTGAAAAAAGTTGATGCTACAAAAGCTTACTCAGTTGAAGAAGCAGTAGCTTTAGCAAAAGATACAAACATCGCGAAATTTGACGCAACAGTTGAAGTTGCTTACAAATTGAACGTTGACCCTAAAAAAGCAGACCAACAAATCCGTGGAGCAGTTGTGCTTCCAAACGGAACTGGTAAAACACAAACTGTTTTAGTATTCGCTAAAGGCGAAAAAGCTAAAGAAGCTGAAGCTGCTGGTGCAGATTTCGTAGGCGACGACGACATGGTTGCAAAAATCCAAGGTGGATGGTTCGACTTTGACGTAGTTGTTGCGACTCCTGACATGATGGCTACAGTTGGTAAATTAGGCCGTGTCTTAGGACCAAAAGGTTTAATGCCAAACCCTAAAACTGGTACTGTAACAATGGACGTTACAAAAGCTGTTGAAGAAGTTAAAGCTGGTAAAGTAACTTACCGCGTTGACAAAGCTGGTAACATCCACGTACCAATCGGTAAAGTTTCATTTGATAACGAAAAATTGGTTGAAAACTTCAACACAATTAACGACGTATTATTGAAAGCTAAACCATCAACTGCTAAAGGTCAATACATCAAAAACATTTCAGTAACAACAACATTTGGACCTGGAATCCACGTTGACCAAGCTTCTTTCTAATTTGAAAGAAAATAATTAAAAAATTCTTGACTCACTCACTTACCCTATGGTAAAGTGAGTGAGGTTAATAATTAACTGTACCGAAGACAGTAGGTGACGCAAGTCTTAATTTCCTACCGAGGACAATTGTTGAGTTATATACAATTCGGTCCCTCTATGTCTACGGTGGCATGGAGTTTTGTTGTTTTACACGACTTTTTGAAAAAAAGCCGATGTAAAACAATACTTGGCGAACGAAGTGAGCGAAGTTTCATTTGATTCTTCTACTTTACATAACGTAAACCAAGTCCAACTCCACCATCAAAATCAGGAGGTGAAATAAATGAGTGAAGCAGCAATCGCTAAAAAAGAAACCCTAGTTCAAGCAGCCGCTGAGAAATTTGAATCAGCAGCATCAGTTGTAATCGTGGACTACCGTGGTTTAACAGTTGAAGAAGTCACTAACTTACGTAAACAATTACGTGATGCAGGCGTAGAAATGAAAGTCATCAAAAACTCAATCCTTTCTCGTGCAGCTAAAAAAGTTGGTTTAGACGGCTTAGACGAAGTCTTTACAGGCCCAACTGCTGTCGCATTCAGCAACGACGATGTAGTAGCACCAGCTAAAATCATCGACGAATTTGCTAAAGATGCAAAAGCATTAGAAATCAAAGGTGGCGTCATCGAAGGAAAAGTTTCTTCAGTGGAACAAATTACTGCGTTGGCAAAACTACCAAACCGCGAAGGTTTACTATCTATGCTATTATCTGTATTACAAGCGCCAGTCCGCAACGTGGCTTACGCTGTCAAAGCAGTGGCAGAGAAAAACGAAGAAGTTGCTTAATTGCAGTCTAATTCAAACAAATAAAAAACAAACAATTTTAATTTAAATGGAGGAAATTCAAAATGGCATTAAACATTGAAAACATCGTTGCTGAGTTAGAAACAGCAACTATCTTAGAACTAAGCGAATTAGTTAAAGCTATCGAAGAAAAATTTGACGTATCAGCAGCAGCTCCTGTAGCAGTAGCTGGACCAGCAGCAGGTGGAGCAGCAGAAGAACAAACTGAATTCACTGTTGAATTAACAGCAGCTGGCGATCAAAAAGTTAAAGTTATCAAAGCAGTTCGTGAAGCAACTGGCTTAGGCTTGAAAGAAGCTAAAGCTGTAGTTGATGGCGCTCCTGCACCAGTTAAAGAAGCTGTTTCTAAAGAAGAAGCAGAAGCTTTAAAAGCTGCTTTAGAAGAAGTTGGCGCTTCAGTAACAGTAAAATAATTCATTCAACTTTTGAATGTTCGAGAACCCTTGTGTTGCAAGGGTTCTTTTTTTATAGCAAACGGTAGTTGTCTTTTGCTAAAACAACTACCGTTAGTAAAATATCTATAAAATTTAATTGTCTACTTTGACAAATTAACAACAATACAATCATCTACCACTCGGATAGAATCTTTGCTAGGCCAGACATTCATTTCTGCTTGTAAAGCTTTGTGTTTTTCAAAATCTTCTGGGGTAGGATCATTAAAATTTAATCCAAATGTTTTCATATAGAGCAAAGTATTTAAACTAGTATGCACCGAGTTAGGCATGAATTCAAATAATGAGACACCGTTTGTTTCCCCTTTTATATTTGAAACATTCCGAGGAGAACGATTTCCATACATTAAAAGTTTATAGGATTCTGGATTCTCAATTTCCATTGAATAAATATTATTTGTAATCATTTCCGCAGTACGTAAATCTTCTTCCGCTGTTAGATACTCAGAATATTCTAGGTTGGTTGTTTCCCGAACTTGAATAAAAGTAAAGAGAATTACTATGCCAACTAATAAATGTTTAAGCACAAAGTTGTATCCCCAGTAAATCATAATAAAGATGAGTAATAATGCTAAAACAGCAGGAAAGTTAGGCACTTCACCTCTAATTGCCGGACGTTTTCCACCTAAAATTGTAAACATGAGTGGAGTGATTAGAATACCTAACAAGGTAATAAAGATGAAGAAAACATTTTTGCGTTTCAGATAGGACATATTAATTAATACAATGACCAGTAAAAGAACACATATCAAAAATAGCGGTGTAAAAAAAGTGTCTCCGACTGGAGGGAAGAATAGTTCTTTGGCGTAATCTTTAATATCGTTGATAGAATCTATCAAGGGGCGTTTACCCCAAAGAATCATATTATCTAGATAGGAGCTTTCAACGTTTAAAACTTTTTTCGCTAACATCGCCATTAGTTGAGATAGAACGAGAGATGAAATAGCTAGTAGAATAAAATGACCAATTTTGAAGGCATAGTCTTTAAAAGAAATTTTAAGATCATTTAACTGAGCAAAATACAATGTCATTAAAATCTTGAATAAAACTAAGGTACACGCAAATACAAAGAATGATTGGTACATAGTAAGTGTAAATGTCAGCAACAAAAAGCCGAATAATTTAAAAATTTTATTGGGAATATGGTAAATAGCAATGAGAGAAAGTATAACCAAACAGATACCTAATGAAAATTCAAAATTTTGTAGGACGAAGTAAAATTGTTCGCTAAATAATTGACTGGTTGGAAAAATACTTGGGATAATATATAAATACTTTTTGTTATAAATCTGCTTAGTTGAAAGATCAACATAATAGCACAACAAGATAGTGGCGATAGCAAAGAAAATAATAGCTAACAAATTTAAAAAATAAACATTTACATAGTTGTATGTTAAAAGCTTTAAAGCTACTAATCCTGGTCTACCAATGGAAACCCAATGTTTTAAGTAGCCTCTGTAGTTAGTCATTAAGTGCATAGTATCAATAGCGTAAGTATTGTTAAATAGTTTAATACCATAAGTGGCAAAGACAATAAAAAAGCTGTAGATGGCTAAACCTTTGTTTTCTTTAATAAAATGTTTCATTTTTCTCTCCAATATTGTTTATTTGCTAAAACTTGTAAATTATTTATTGGTTTTGATTAATCTATATATCACACTCCCACCTATAATAAAACCCTAATTAATTATAAAATAGATAAGTTGTAAGAACTACCTAAATTTGAAAATTATCAAATAAATCGTTTTTTACTTTAACTACAGATAAGCAACAATTTATTTTAAGTCAAAAACTGTTGACGATATTGTCGAGGTGTCATCTCTTTTTTCTGGAAGAAAAATTTTGAAAAATAAGAAGGTGAAGAAAAACCTGCTTCAAAACTGATTTCCGTGATGGTTAAGGAACTTTTTCTTAACAGAGAACAGGCTTTTTGCAATTTTAAGTTTTGTACATAAATACTAGGATTTGTTTGTTCATAACGCTGAAATAGCTTAAATAAATAGCTACGATCAATGTTATACTCAGAAGCTAATTGACTAATTGAAAGATTGTTTGAAAAATTTTCGTGAATAGCCATTTTAATTTGGTTAAATAATTGTTGGCTTTGATTTTCGTGCTGTGTAACGGAATGATGCTCTAGATAATTCAACAATTGAAAGCTTTCACTTAAACTGCCAAAATGATTATGTTTCTTCGCTTCTTGGTAAATATTTTTAAATAAACTTTCTAATTTCTTATCAACAGTTCCTTTTAAAATACAATTTTCGGTAGTCAGGCCTATTTTTTCTAAATACTGAGACGAAAGATCTCCAACAAAACCGACCCAATGATAGGTCCAAGGATTTTGCCGATTAGGATAATAAATATTGCGACAATTGGCTGGAATCATAAACAAATCGCCAGCGGTAATGTGTTGTTTTTCCATAAAGGGTGTTGAAAAATAGCCTTCACCATCGCTACAATAATGCAAAACCCAATAATTAATGGGGGCAAACTCAGTTGGTTTTGTCGGACGGCATTTTTCATAGCCAGCTTCATAAAGATGAAATTCTTGGCTAATAGGTTGATCATTAATCAGGATGCTGACATTATTTGTAAAAACATTTTGCATGCTATCACCTCTTTATAAGAGTATGTAAAGGCTTTCTAAAAGTCAACATCTTTACAAGAAATAGGCAACATTTTTTATTTTTAAAAAACTGTAAGCGTTTTACAATGTGTGAGTACTAATTAATTTGATAAAGAGAGGATGTAGTAAAATGGCAACACATTCACGGGAACGATTAGGTTCTGTCGCATTGATGCTCATGACTTTTTCAGCGGTTTTTGCCTTTCCCAGCATTGTTAACAACAGTATTCAGATTGGCCTAGCAACTATTCCAGGCTATTTATTCGGCTCTATTTTTTACTTTTTACCATTTATTCTAATGATTGCAGAATTTGCTTCTGCTAATTCTGAAAATGAATCAGGTGTTCACAGTTGGTTGGAATCTGTGCTAGGACCTAAATGGGCATTTTTAGGCGCTTGGTCGTATTTCTTTGTCAACTTGTTTTTCTTCTGTTCATTGCTACCGAATACATTGATTTATGGTTCATACGCTTTTTTAGGTCAAAACGTTTTTCAAGGAAACCATAGTACTAAAATAATTGCAGTGATTTCTATCCTGTTATTTTGGTTAATGACATGGGTTTGTATTAAAGGGGTTTCGTGGATTTCGAAAGTGACTAGCTTAGCGGGTGGTGCTCGTTTATTTATGGGCGTAGCTTTTGTGGTTTTAGCCTTTGTCGTCGTGTTTGGTTTTGGCAATGAGCCAGCACAAGAGTTTACCACGACGTCAATTATGCCAACTTTTAATTGGACTTTTTTCATGACGATGGCGTGGATTTTACAAGCTGTTGGCGGTGGTGAAAGTATCGGTGTATATATTAAGGATGTTAAAGGCGGCAATAAAACGTTTGTCCGCACGATGATTGGTGCAACGATTGCGGTCGGTATCATGTATATTCTTGGTGCCGTTGCTGTAGGTTTGGTAGTGCCAACGGACGTCTTAATTAGTAGGAATTATCTTATTTGTCGGAAGTCTTGGTTCTTTGGCTCTGTGGACGGCAGCACCAGTTAAAGTATTTTTCTCAGAAATTCCTGATGGGGTCTTCGGTAAGTGGCTAGTGAAAACGAACGAAGAGGGAAATCCAACCAATGCTTTGTTAGTTCAAGGAATTATTGTGACGATTTTAGTTGCCATTCCAGCATTAGGAATTGGAAATATGGATAGCTTTTTAGAAACGTTAATTAATATGACAGCTTCTACGTCATTAGTGCCTGTCTTGTTCTTGTTAATCGCCTATATTGGGCTTCGTTGGAGAAAAGAAACAATGCCGAGAAGTTTCCGCTTTGGTAATCGAACCTTTGGCTTAATTGCGGGAATTTTCTTATTAGCCATTTTTATCTTTGTATTCTTTATGTCAACTGTGCCGGATCCAAAATTAATCATGGAAGAAATCAATGGCACGTTACCGAAAGGAACCGCTAGTCCACTGGGCATGTTGGCGTATAACATTATTGGGTTAATTGTCTTTATGGGCTTTGCTTGGATTTGTTGGAAACGATATGAAACAAAAGAAAAAAATGAAGTTGGTAAAGGAGAAATGGATTATGAAGACTTGGGAAAATTATAAAGTAGATAGTATCAATCGGTTGCCTGGACGAGCACATTTTTCGAGCTTTCCTTCGAAAGAAACAGCGTTATTAAATGAAAATAAATATACACAAGCATACAAAAATTTAAACGGATGCTGGCATTTTCTCTTTTTAGAAGCGCCAGAATACAGCCCAGAAAACTTTTTTGCGACGGACTTTGATACAAGCCAAATGGATCAAATCACTGTTCCTGGAAATTGGCAAGTCCAAGGATATGGCAAAATGCATTACTCTGATTTATGGTACAATTTTCCCATTAATCCGCCGTATGTACCAACGGAAAACCCAACAGGTATTTACAAACGGACATTTGCTATAGATGAAACATTTCACGATAAAAAAATCATTTTACGTTTTTGTGGCGTAGATTCAGCTTATCATGTTTGGGTGAACGGCCATGAAGTTGGCTACAGTAAAGGTGCACGAAATGAAGCAGAATTTGACATTACGTCTTACGCTAAAATTGGTGAAACAAATGATTTAACGGTGCGAGTCTATCAATGGTCAGATGGTACGTATTTAGAGGATCAAGATATGTGGTGGTTAAGTGGTATTTTTCGTGATGTTGAATTACTCGGTGTACCAGAAAATGGGCTGGAAGATTTCTTTATTATTTCCGATTTAGATGATTCGTATCAAAATGGCCACTTGGCAATTACGGGTAAATTTTGGCAAGACAAAGGACAACAAGTTCAATTGGAGTTGATGGATCAGCAGGGAAAAACGGTTCTTAAAGAGACTGTCGCAGGAAATCAAGGTACGGTTGAATTTTCAGCAAGTTTACCGTCTGTCACTGCTTGGTCAGCTGAAAAACCATACTTGTATCAACTATTTATCACTGTTTTTTCTGAAGGGGAAGTCGTCGAAGTTATTCCGCAAAAAGTTGGTTTCAGAAATATTCATGTATCTGGTGAGACTTTCTTAGTCAATGGTGTGGCCATTAAACTAAAAGGAATGAATCGTCATGATTATAATCCGAAAAATGGTCGAGTGGTTAGTCGTGAAGAAATTGAAAAAGATATTCGTTTAATGAAACAATTTAATATTAATGCCATTCGAACCAGTCATTATCCAGCATCTGCTTATTTTTATGATTTATGCGATGAATATGGAATGTATGTGATTGATGAAACTGATTTGGAATGTCACGGCTTTGAATTAACCGGAGAATATGATTGGATTAGCAACGATCCAGAATGGGAAACGGCTTATGTTTCTCGGATGGTACGGATGATTCAACGGGATAAAAACCATCCATCAATTCTCTTTTGGTCGTTAGGAAATGAATCTGCGTTTGGTCATAACTTTATTGAAATGGCCCGTATTGCAAAAGAAATGGATCCAACACGTTTGGTTCATTATGAAGGTGATTTTGAGGCAGAGGTCACGGATGTCTATTCTACAATGTATACGTGGTTGGAACACCCAACTAGAGAATTACTGATGAATACGATTATTGAAAATTCAAAAAAACCGCATATTTTATGTGAATATTGTCATGCGATGGGGAATGGCCCTGGGAATTTAAAAGAATACCAAGAGCTATTTTATGCTCATGATAAATTACAAGGTGGCTTTATTTGGGAATGGTTTGACCATGGCATTGAATCGGTAACAGATAACGGTGAAGTTTATTATCGTTATGGCGGCGATTTCGGCGATGATCCAAGTAACAAAGATTTTTGTATTGACGGGATGTTGATGCCTGACCGTACGCCATCTCCTAGCTTGTATGAATACAAAAAAGTCATTGAACCCATTACAACTAGCGCTATTGACGTTCTGTCAGGTGAATTCTCATTATTGAGTCGGTTTGACTTTGAAAACTTGGCTATCTTTAATCTGGTTTATACAATTACTGAAGATCAAACAGTGATTCAATCAGGGACAGTATCAGTGCCAGCAATTGCTGCTAGAGAAGAAGGAAGACTGCACTTACCTTATCATTTAGATTTTCCTAAAAAGGCAGGAGCCGCCTATTATTTAACTCTTTCATATCAATTGAAAGAAACGACCGCCTATGCATCTGCTGGTCATGAATTAGCTACCGCACAGTTTGAATTGCCAATTACAACACCAGGGATTGAGATCACACCAGTTGGCTTGCTAATGGCAAAGGAAATTGGCCCTCATTTATACATTGAAGGACCAAACTTTTCAATTAATTTTGATAAAGTGAAGGGTGCCTTAACGAATGTGACACGAGATGGTAAAAAATTATTGCATAAAGGGCCGAAATTTACATTTTGGCGGGCACCGATCAGTAATGATATGGAAATTATTGATGAAATGAAGAAGAAATATTTCTTACATTTAGAGCATGAAATTGTCCGTTCTTTTGAGTGGAAAAAAGTTGATGATTTTATCCAAGTCATCGTAAAAACAATTAACGGAACGACTAACAGTGCTTGGCATTATCAATGTACCTATCAGTATTTAATTGCACCAAATGGCGAAATTTTCTTCGACTTAAAAGGTAGTCCTGCTGGTAAAATTGAAAATGCGCCAGATATGTTACCACGTTTGGGTGTGACTCTCCATTTAGACAAGTCTCTATCAGAAGTAAAATATTTCGGTAAAGGGCCGAGAGAAAACTATGTAGATTCACAAGAAGCTGGTTTACTTGGCGTTTATGAGGCTACAGTGGCGGAAATGTTCACTAATTATGTTGTTCCACAAGCCAATGGTAACCACATGGCGACTAAATGGTCCGCATTCACGGATGATCGCGGCCAAGGGGTAGTAGCAACAGCGGCTGATTCATATAATTTTAGTGTTTCTTATTTTGAAGAACAAACGCTAGATGTTGCTAAGCATACCAATGAATTACAAGAAAGTGAGTATGTTGTTTTAAATATCGATTACAAACAAAACGCCCTAGGTAGCTACTCTTGTGGCCAGTGGCAATTAGAAAAATACCGGACTACGTTTGAAGAATTCCAATTGGCATTCCGCTTAACACCTTTTAATAATAAAGAGATTCAAGCAGCGGATGTCGCACATGAACGAGTAAAACGACCAACAATTTCTTAAATAAAAGCTCAGAACAGTGCACTTCTTTCTCCTGTTCTGAGCTTTTTTAATGAAATTATCAGAAATTATTGCTTTTTTTTCATGGAAACAAGCAAACTATTTTGTTATCTAATAAAAGTAGTCC
>OMBQ01001162.1_pt1 | contig 23114 bp, 18 predicted proteins | sample 1674311 | NCBI WGS metagenome assembly OMBQ01 (sample SAMEA103958160, study PRJEB25191) | human gut metagenome | biome: human-associated habitat [ENVO:00009003]; feature: intestine environment [ENVO:2100002]; material: feces | place: Germany | collected 2013/2015 | reverse complement strand
GCCGCTTTCAGAAGTCATTCTTTCCGGCGGCCCTTGGCGCTCAAGTATAATACCATATCCCGACACGTTTGGCAACCCCTTTTTTCACTTTTTTCGTTTCTTTTTGCGTCTTTGACTTTTTGACTAGTTTTTTAACTGCAATTTACACGTTCCTTGACGTGGAAGCTGCGGTGGCCTCAGAGGTCATTTTCTCTATATAATAAGGTATTGTTCTATCCAAACTTCCAGAGAAGTATACACCGCCGTGGATATTACGCCCCGGAATGCAAACACTTTCCTTGCACAGTTTGTCAAGAGCTTTGGCCTCAAATTTTGCTCCAAGATTCTTGGCTCAATTTTGGCGAAACCGCCAAAACACAAAATGTAGTGGTTTCTCCATTGACATATCACTAAATAGTGATATCATAGAATCACATCAATCGAACGCATCCCAAGACTGCTTTGCGGGTGCCTCTTTCGCAAGAGGCACCCGTTTGAACTGTACACAGATAGAACGACGGAGGAACACTATGAAGATCATCAAGCGCAACGGTTCGGAAGTTCCATTTGATATCACCAAGATCATCACTGCGGTCACCAAGGCCAGCGATTCGGTCAGCCGCACGAGCAGCCTGACCCAGGAGCAGATCTTGTCCATCGCCAACGATGTCACGGACCAGTGCCAGGCGCTGAACCGTGCCGTGAGCGTGGAAGAGATTCAGGACATGGTGGAGAACAAGCTGATGGACATTCAGGCCCACGATGTAGCCCGCCATTATATCACCTATCGTTATGTGCAGAGCCTGAAGCGCCAGACCAACACCACCGACGAGCGCATCCTCAGCCTGATTGAGTGCCAGAACGAGGAAGTCAAGCAGGAGAACGCCAACAAGAACCCCACCGTGAACAGCGTCCAGCGCGACTATATGGCTGGTGAGATCTCCAAAGACCTGACCGCCCGCCTTCTGCTGGACCCGGAGATCGTCAAGGCACACAACGAGGGCCTGATCCACTTCCATGATTCCGACTACTTTGCGCAGCACATGCACAACTGCGATCTGGTCAACCTGGAAGATATGCTGCAGAACGGCACCGTGATCTCCGGCACCTATATTGAAAAGCCCCACAGCTTTTCTACCGCCTGCAACATTGCCACCCAGATCATTGCGCAGGTGGCATCCAACCAGTACGGCGGCCAGAGTATCAGCCTGACCCATCTGGCTCCCTTTGTGGATGTCTCCCGCAAGAAGATCGCCGCTGAGGTCGAGGCGGAGATGGAAGGGCTGGACGTTACCCCGGAGCGCAAGAAGGAGATCGTTGAGCGCCGCCTGCGCAACGAGATTAACCGCGGTGTCCAGACCATCCAGTATCAGGTCGTGACCCTGATGACCACCAACGGTCAGGCCCCCTTCATCACCGTGTTCATGTATCTGGGAGAAGCCCGCAACGCACAGGAAAAGGCCGACCTTGCCATCATCATCGAGGAGACCATCCGTCAGCGCTATCAGGGCGTGAAGAACGAGGCCGGCGTCTGGATCACTCCCGCCTTCCCCAAGCTGATCTATGTGCTGGAAGAGGACAACATCCGCCCCGGCACTCCTTATTATTACCTGACCGAATTGGCTGCCAAGTGCACTGCCAAGCGGATGGTGCCCGACTACATCTCCGAGAAGAAGATGCTCGAGCTCAAGGTGGACAAAAACGGTGAAGGCCACTGCTACACCTGCATGGGCTGCCGCAGCTTCCTGACTCCCTATGTGGACCCCGAGACCGGCAAGCCCAAATACTACGGCCGCTTCAATCAGGGTGTTGTCACCATCAATCTGGTGGATGTAGCCCTTTCCTCCGGCGGCAACTTCGAGAAGTTCTGGAAGATCTTTGACGAGCGCCTGGCTCTCTGCCACAAGGCACTGCAGGCCCGCCATCAGCGCTTGATGGGCACCCCCAGCGATGCCGCCCCCATTCTGTGGCAGTACGGCGCACTGGCCCGCCTGAAGAAGGGCGAGAAGATCGACAAGCTGCTCTTTGGCGGCTACTCCACCATCAGCCTGGGCTACGCTGGTCTGTATGAGTGTGTGAAGTATATGACCGGCAAGAGCCACACCGATGCCGGTGCCAAGCCCTTTGCCCTGAGCGTGATGCAGCACATGAACGACAAGTGCACCGAGTGGAAAAAAGCCGAGAACATGGATTACTCTCTCTACGGCACCCCGCTGGAATCCACCACCTACAAGTTTGCCAAGTGCCTGCAGAAGCGGTTCGGCATCGTGCCCGGTATCACCGATAAGAACTATATCACCAACAGTTACCACGTCCATGTTTCGGAGCACATTGATGCCTTTACCAAGCTCAAGTTTGAGAGCGAGTTCCAGGAGCTGTCCCCGGGCGGTGCCATCAGCTATGTGGAAGTGCCCAACATGCAGGACAATCTGGAGGCCGTGATAAGCGTGCTGCAGTTCATCTACGACAACATCATGTATGCCGAGCTGAACACCAAGTCCGATTACTGCCAGTGCTGCGGCTACGACGGAGAGATCAAGATCGTTGAGGATGACGGCAAGTTGGTGTGGGAGTGCCCCAAGTGCGGCAACCGTGACCAGAACAAGCTGAACGTTGCCCGCCGCACCTGCGGTTATATCGGCACCCAGTTCTGGAACCAGGGCCGGACACAGGAGATCAAGGATCGGGTGCTGCATCTGTGATGAATTACGCAACAATTAAGTATTACGACATTGCCAATGGGCCGGGGGTGCGCACCAGCATCTTTGTTTCGGGCTGCAGGCACCACTGCCCGGGCTGCTTCAACGAGGTGGCATGGGATTTCGGGTACGGTCAGCCTTTCGACAAAGCTGTGCGCAACGAGATCTTTGCATCCTGCCAGCCCGACTATATTGCAGGCATCTCCCTGCTGGGCGGTGAGCCTTTTGAGCCGGAGAACCAGCGGGAACTGCTGCCCTTTGTCCGCAACTTCAGGGCGCTGTACCCGAATAAGAGCGTTTGGTGCTATTCCGGCTACACCTGGGAGCAGCTGACCGGCAGTGTTCCCTGCCCGGCCCGCTGTGAGGTCACCGATGAGCTGCTGAGCCTGCTGGATGTTCTGGTGGACGGCCGCTTTGTGGAAGCCCAGCACGATATCTCCCTGCGCTTCCGGGGCAGCTCCAACCAGCGGCTTCTGGATGTGCCCAAAAGCCTTGCCGCAAAGGCCCCCGTCTGGTGGGAGGACGAACAGGTGTTTGCCACACACACGATGTAAACCTCTCAGTCGCGCTGACGCGCGCCAGGCCCCCTGGTAAGGGAGCCCTTGGCATAGCAATACACTTTCATGCAATAAAACAACGCCCGATTTTCCACACTCTACGCAGAGCGAGTGGAAAATCGGGCGCTTTGTCATTTAACGGGATGAAACCATATCCTCAATGACACTCAGGAACTCCTGGCCATAGCGGGCGGCCTTTTTCTCGCCCACACCGGGGATATTGAGCAGTTCCTCCACGCTCAGGGGCTTTTTCAGCGCCATCTGGCGGAGGGTGGAATCGTTGAACACCATATAGGCGGGAAGCTTCTGCTTTGCGGCCAGCCGCTTACGCAGGGCATAGAGGGCAGCCAGCAGCTTCTCGTCCGCTTCGCTGAGGGCATCTTCGTCGGCACGGCGGCGGGCGGCCGAAGCCAGCCGCTTTGCACTGGCCGCGGCACGCTGGCGGGCCTGTGCCGCCTGCTCCTCCACCTGTTCGGCAACCTGTCCTGCCAGCAGACAGTTGGAACAGTTCTCGCACTTCTGGGGTGCGGCCTCGCCGAAGTAGCTCAGCAGATACCCCCGCAGGCAGCGCGGCGTGGTGGAGTAGAAGGTCATGTACTTGAGCCGTTCCTCTGCCTTGCGTGCCGCTTCGGCCTTGACATCCGCAGGCAGGCCGTTGTCAGCCTCCATCTCCTTGTCGATGAAGAACCGGATGGTGCGCACATCGGTGCCGGAATAGAGCAGGGTGCAGCGGGCTGGCTCCCCGTCACGGCCCGCGCGGCCCGCCTCCTGATAATAGCTCTCCAGATCCTTGGGCATATTATAATGGATGACGAACCGGACGTTTGGCTTATCGATGCCCATGCCGAAGGCATTGGTCGCCACCATGATCTGCACCCGGTCATAGAGGAAATCGTCCTGATTCTGCCGCCGGGTATCCGCATCCAGTTTGGCGTGGTAGGCTGCCGCACGGATTCCCCGGCTCTGCAGCAGGCGGGTGGTCTCGTCCACCTGCCGGGTGGTACTGCAATAGATGATGCCCGCATTGTCCCGCTCCCTGAGCACAAGGTCGAGCAGAACTTTGGGCTTCTCGCTGGGCAGGGCCCTACGGGTGGCAAAATAGAGGTTGGGCCGGTCGAAGCTGGTGGTCACCTCGTAGGGGGTGTGGAGTTCCAGATGGGTGCGGATGTCCTCCCGCACATGGGCCGTGGCGGTGGCCGTAAAGGCTCCCACCACCGGGCGCTTGGGCAGGTTGTCCACAAACGCCTTGATGCGCAGGTAGCTGGGGCGGAAGTCCTGCCCCCACTGACTGATGCAGTGGGCCTCGTCCACCGTGACCATGCTGATCTCCCGCTCCTGCGCAAACCGCTGGAAACCCGGCATCTCCAGCCGCTCCGGAGCCACATAGATGATCTTATACCACCCCTCCCGGGCGCGGCGGAGCATCAGGGCCTTCTGGTTGTCCGTCAGGCTGTTGTTCAGGAAAGCTGCCGCCACACCGGCCTGTACCAGCGCCCCCACCTGATCCTTCATCAGGCTCACCAGCGGCGAGACCACGATGGTGATGCCCGGCAGCAGCAGGGCCGGCACCTGATAGCAGATGGACTTGCCCGCACCTGTGGGCATCACGGCCAGCACATCCTGCCCGGCCAGCAGGCGGGAGACGATCTCCTCCTGCCCCGGTCGGAAGCTGTCGTAGCCAAAGACTTTTTTCAGAATACTATGCGGACTTTCCATGGTTCCTCCTATCCATACAAAACCGCTCCGTCATTGCTTCGCAATGCCACCTCTCCTGGTAGGAGAGGTAAGTCTTGGCTCCCCTACCAGGGAAGCTGGACGCAAAGCGGCCTGAGCGGTTTATAACCCAATCAGTATACCACAACTCCCCGGATAATTGTAAAACATCTCTGACATTTCCCACGTTCGATAGCATTTCCTGCACAAAAATGCTATAATATGGGTACATATCTCCATCCCGGCCCCTGCCTTGTGCATCTGCCGGAAAAAAGCAAAGGAGTATTTTGTATGGCTCAGAAATTGATCACCTTCGCCGTCCCGTGCTACAACTCGGCGGCATATATGCGCCACTGCATCGAGACCCTGCTCTCCGCCGGGGAGCAGGCCGAGATCATCCTGGTGGACGATGGTTCCACCAAAGATGACACCCCCGCCATCTGCGACGAGTACGCAGCCAAATATCCCACCATCGTCAAGGCCATCCATCAGGAGAACGGCGGCCACGGCGAGGGCGTGAATCAGGGCATCCGCAACGCCACCGGCCTGTATTACAAGGTAGTGGACAGCGACGACTGGCTGGACGAAGCAGCCCTCAGGACCGTGCTGGCCAAGCTGAACACGCTGACTGCCCGGGGCACCGCGCCTGACCTGATGATCTGCAACTATGTCTACGAGCATGTGGAGGACAACACCAGCCACACCGTGCGCTACACCAACGTATTCCCCCAGAACCGACTGTTCAACTGGACGCATGTCGGCCACTTCCGGCCCGACCAGAACCTGCTGATGCACTCAGTGATGTACCGCACGCAGGTGCTGCGGGACTGCGGCATGGTGCTGCCCAAGCACACCTTCTATGTGGACAACATCTTTGTCTACCAGCCCCTGCCCTTTGTCAAGAGCATGTACTATATGGATCTGGACCTGTACCGCTACTTCATCGGCCGGGCCGACCAGAGCGTGAACGAGAGTGTGATGGTCAAGCGGGTGGATCAGCAGCTGCGGGTGACCCGCCACATGATCGACTGCCAGGATCTGGATGCCCTCAAGGGACAGAAGAAGCTGCGCAGCTATATGCTGCACTACCTCTCCATGATGATGGCCATCAGCGACATCTTCCTTCTGCTGGACGGCAGTGCCGCTGCCAAGCAGAAGGAGAACGAACTGTGGGCCTACCTCAAGGCACACACCAGCGCCGGGGTTTACCGCTCCATCCGCTACGGCTTTGGCGGCGTGACCAACCTGAAGATCCCCAAGGGCGACAAGCTCGTGCTGGGCGGTTACCGCATTGCACAGAGGATTTTTAAATTCAATTAACAAATGTTGCTTTTCCTCCTCAGATAAGATATACTTTTTAACGTATCTTAATTCCTGAGGAGGATCTTATTTTATGGAGCAATTGCTCATTTGTATGTCTCTTTCGCTCATTGCAGGCCTGTTGGCATCCCGTGCAGCGAAAGCGGTCCGTCTGCCGGCTGTCACCTCTTATCTGGTGGCGGGGCTTCTGCTGGGCCCCTTCTTTCTGGGTCGGCTGGGCCTGAGCGGCTGGGGCTTCGGCTTCGGGAGCCTTGCACAGGTCGAGAGCTACGGCATCATCACACAGGTGGCACTGGGCTTCATCGCCTTTGTCATCGGCAATGAGTTCCGGCTCAGCGCGTTGAAGAGCATGGGCAGGCAGGCGGTCACTGTGGGCATCCTGCAGGCCGTTATCACCACCGTGCTGGTGGATATCGCTCTGGTGGCCCTGCACTTTGCCCGGCCGGATGTCATCTCAATGGCATCGGCCATCACGCTGGGTTCCATCGCCTCTGCCACAGCCCCTGCCGCCACCCTGATGGTGGTCAAGCAGTACAAGGCAAGCGGCCCCCTGACCCGCCTGCTGCTGATGGTGGTCGCCATTGATGATGCCGTGGGTCTGGTGCTCTTCTCAGCCTCTTTCGGCATCGCAAACGCGCTGGAACAAGGCCGCATCGACCCCATCAGCATCCTTCTGGAGCCTCTGGTGGAGATCGTACTCAGCCTGGGTCTGGGCGCGCTGGCCGGTCTGCTGCTCAACCAGCTGGAGATCTACTTCCACTCCCGCTCCAAGCGCATGAGCCTTTCGGTGGCCTTTGTGCTGCTGACGGTAGGCCTTTCCATGGTCAGCTTTGAGGTCGGCCCCATCCACTGCAACTTCTCGCTGCTGCTGGTCTGCATGATGACCGGCACCGTGTTCTGCAACATCTGCCCCACTTCCGATGAGCTGATGGACCGCCTGGACCGCTGGGTAAGCCCGGTGAACATCCTGTTCTTCGTGCTGTCCGGCGCGGAGCTGGATCTGAACATCCTCGCAAACCCCATGGTCCTGCTCATTGGTGCCGCCTATATCGCTTCCCGCTCTCTGGGCAAGATCTCCGGCTCCTATGTCAGCTGCAAGGCCACCCGCTGCAGTGAGAAGATCCAGAAGTATCTGGGCATCACCCTGCTGCCGCAGGCCGGTGTGGCGCTGGGCATGGCCGCCGAAGCTGCCGAGCTTTCCGACGGCCACATGGTGCGCAACGTGGTGCTCTTCTCGGTGCTGGTGTACGAGCTGGTCGGTCCGACCCTGGCCAAGCTCAGCCTGACCGCCGCAGGCGAGATCATTCCCGAGGGCCGCACGAGCGCCCGTACCACCAACAAGCCGGAGGAGCCAGTGTCTGTTAAGTAGTCATCGGCTTCCCTATCTAAGAAATTAACGACAAAAGCCTCCCCTGCAGCGCTATTCTTCTGCACAGGGAGGTTTTGTTCTGTCCGGAAATGTGTTTTCTTTTACCAGATGGGAAAATGCCGTTTCCTCAGGCTGATCTTCCGCGTTTCGTCATCATATTCCGCCTGCCACACCTCCAGTTCCTTCGGGTCCCGCCCTGCTTCCTCCATAGATTTTCGCAAGGTTCGGAAAATCTGCATCTTATCAGCTTCCGATGTCTTGATACCAAAGATCACGCCCTCCAGGATTGCTGGGTCGTATCCCACATAGCGCTCTGCCTCCGTGTGCTGATGAAAACTGTCATTCATAAGCAGTCGATATTCCTGTTCATGGCTCCAGGCAGGAAGCTTCGTCAAATATTTCTCCTGCTGGTCTTTCCAATACTGCACCCGCCACGCATCCTTGTCGTAAAGTTCTAGAATCCGGCTTCGTTCACCTTTGGACGAAACCATCCAGGATTCAATCTGCGAAAAAGTCAGCCGTCCCAATGATTCAAAAAAGTTGCGCTTTACCTGCTCGTCCGTATAACGAACTGGGTAGACCGGGTCATCCCGAAAACCGCAGGAATATCCGCTACTTGAACTCCAGCTTTCGGCTGTTTTTACACGAAGAGTCTGCTTTCCATTTTCTTCGTTGGCACGGTAGACTAGACAGACACCGCAGTGATTTTGCGCATAATTTCCCCACATGGCCGAGTTTGTTCCGTCGGTGGAAAAGCACATCATAAACATTCTGGGGTAGGGCAGTTCCTGCAGACCAGCAATATAAAGGGCCGGAAATCCCAGCCTCACCTTCAGCCAGAGCCTCCGCTTCCGGGCATTTGGTTCGTTTGCCTCGATCTCCTGTTCCAGTTTCAGAAAACTGCTTTCCAGTGTTTCTTCATAAACCTCAAAAGCTGCCTTCATCATTTTTATCAGCGGACTTTCAAGATTTCCAAAGCCTCCCATCTTTTCCCAGTCGGCCTTTTCGCTGATTGACACCACCGGCCCGCCCTGCTCCCCTGGCAACGTTTTCCGTTTGTGCATGTCGTCCAGACAAATTTTGATTGCATCCTCATGGCAGAGCCGCAAAATTTGCCTCAAGCGGTGGGCATTCATTTCGGTCTCCGTATTTCCTAGATCTACTATCAGCTTCTGCACCAATGCTGTCTGTACAAAACGATCCGATAATTCTTTCCAGACCTGCCCCAGCGGAACATCATCAAAGCAGTGAATATCCGGAATAACTGCCCTCTCTGCCAAAAGTTCCTCGCTTGCATTCAATTGAATGCCAACTACAGCATAGTATACACTGCAGATATAGTTCCGGAACAGTCCCTCCCACGCCGGACAATCGCCTTTCCAGTAAATCTGAGCATAGCCCTCCAAGGGATCATTCAATTCGTTCCGGTCCGCATAGCGGAATGTACGGCACTCGATCTCCTTTCGTGCGCTTTCCACTGATCGGTAGTGATACAAGTTCATTCTTCTCTCCTCCTTCAAAGAACAAAGATCCCGGAGGGCGTTTCTGCCCTCCGGGATCTTTACTTATTTCAGCACGATCTCATCGTTCTCAGCATCCACGGTCAGGGTGGAGCCGGAAACAAGGGTACCGTCGATGATCTTTTCAGCGGCGGGGTCCTCCACAGCCTTGCGGATGGTGCGGCGCAGGTCGCGGGCACCAAACTTGCCGCCCTGGCTCTTGTGCACCAGCGCTGCCAGTGCCGCCGGGGTATAGCTGTAGGCAATGCCCTTGGCCTCCATGCTGGGCTTGTACTCGTCCAGCATCAGGGCGGCAATGCCCTGCAGGGTCTCCTCGCTCAGCGGCTTGAAGGTGATGACCTCATCCACACGGCCCAAAAACTCGGGGCGGAGGAACTGGCTCAGTGCCTTGCGGCTCTTCTCCTCGTTCCGCTCCTCCTCGCTGCGGTTGAAGCCCAGACTTGCGGTGGTCTGGTCGCTGCTGCCCGCATTGGAGGTCATGCAGATGACGGTGTTGGAGAAATCCACGGTGCGGCCTTGGGCATCGTTGATCTTGCCCTCGTCCAGGATCTGCAGCAGGATATTCATCACATCGGGGTGGGCCTTTTCGATCTCATCGAACAGCACCACGCTGTACGGGCGGCGGCGGACCTTTTCGGTCAGCTGACCCGCCTCCTCGTAGCCCACATAGCCCGGAGGGGAACCGATCATGCGGGACACCGCGTACTTCTCCATATACTCGCTCATATCCAGCCGGATCAGGGGGTCGGGGCCGTCAAAGAGCTGGTTTGCCAGCTGCTTCACCAGCTCCGTCTTGCCCACGCCGGTGGGGCCCACAAAGATGAAGCTGGCCGGACGGCGGCGGCCCGAAAGGTCGGCGCGGCTGCGCTTGACCGCCTGGGCCACCAGATGCACGGCATCGTCCTGACCGATGATCTTCTTTTTCAGCTCGGTCTCAAGGCTGGCGAGCTTTGCATACTCGGTCTCCCGGATCTTCACCGCCGGGATGCCCGTCCACAGCTCAATGACCTTGGTCACATCGTCCATGGTCACCTGGATCTCCCCGGCCGCGGCCTGCTTGGCGGGCAATTCCCGCTCCAGCTGTGCCATCCGGGTCTTGCGCTCTGCCACACGCTCGTAATCGATGGGCTCGTTCACATCGGCGTTTTCCATGTCGGCCTCTTCCTGCTTGAGGGCCTCCAGTTCCTTCTGCATGGTCAGGTACTCGGAGATGACCGGGTGGGCCAGATTGCAGCAGGCACAGGCCTCGTCCAGCAGGTCGATGGCCTTGTCGGGCAGGTAGCGGTCGGTGATATACCGCTCACTCAGAGTCACAGTGGCGTTCAGCACATCGGCGGGCACCTGCACATGGTGGTGCTCCTCGTAGTAGTGCTTGATGCCGCCCATCACGGCCAGCGTATCAGCAACGCTGGGTTCCTCCACCCGCACGGGCTGGAACCGGCGCTCCAGCGCCTGGTCCTTCTCGATATACTTGCGGTACTCGTTGAAGGTGGTGGCACCGATGACCTGGATCTCGCCGCGGGAGAGGGCGGGCTTCAGGATGTTGCCCGCATTCATGGCACCCTCGCTCTCACCGGCAGAGGTAATGGTGTGGATCTCGTCAATGAACAGGATGACGTTGCCTGCCGCCTTGACCTCGTTCAGCAGGCCCTTGACCCGCTGCTCGAACTGGCCGCGGAACTGGGTGCCTGCCACAAGGCTGGTCAGGTCGAGCAGGAAGATCTCCTTATCCTGCAGCCCTGCCGGCACCTGCCCCTTGGCAATGCGCTCGGCAATGCCCTCGGCAATGGCGGTCTTGCCAACGCCCGCCTCACCAATGAGGCAGGGGTTGTTCTTCTGGCGGCGGCTCAGGATCTGGATGGTGCGGTAGATCTCCCGGTCGCGGCCGATGATATCATCCAGCTTTCCCTCCCGGGCTTTGCGGGTCAGGTTCTCGCAGTAGGTATCCAAAAACTTGCGGCGGGGCGGCTTTTTCTCATTTTTGCCCGCCTTCTTCTCATTTTTGCCGTTCTGGGCACCGCCGTTCACCCCCAGCGGGAAGGTAGCGCTGGAGCCGGGCACAAGGTCGCCGTCTTCTTCGCTCTGGTCCGGCTGGCCCATGCCCATCATCATGGAGAAGGGGTTCATATTGCTCATGTCCCCCATCTCCTGCATCATGTTTTCCATCCGGTCTTCCATGGCATCCATGTCCTCGTCGGACATGCCAAACTGCTTCATCAGATCATCGACCGGTTTGATGTGCATCTCCCGGGCACAGTGCAGGCAGTACCCCTCGTTTTTCATCTGGCCATTTTCCATCCGCTGGACAAAAATAATGGCAGGCCGCTTCTGGCATCGAATGCAGACCATTGTTCCTCCTTTTCCCTCCCCGCTCAGACAAACGGGTTGAACACATTGAATACTTTATAGTAAAGGCTGCCGCTCATCACCGTGTCGTTGAGCATGGTGAGGTTGCCGCCGGTGATCACAATGAGCGCCCAGACCACGCAGAGCACCAGATAGATGTCCACAAGGCTGGCAATGCCGCCCACGCCCCAGCCCAGCCAGTGGTTCACTGCACCGATCACGGGCAGCTTGTTCACCAGCCCCAGCACTGTGACCAGCAGGCTGACCAGCATCCGCAGCAGGGCAAACGCCACAAAGAACAGCACCAGCGAGATCACCGGGGTCAGCAGCGGAGCCAGCACCTTCTGGACGATGGTATCCGCCAGCACAACAGCGTTGTCATTGAGGACGGCAGAGATGGAGCGCTCGCAGGCATCCACGATGGATGCCCGGAACGCCTCGGGCAGAAAGCCCGCGTACCGCTGGGCAATGCCATCCAGACTGACGGCTCCCCCGGCGGCGATATTGGCAGCGATCTGGTCCCGGAAGCTTCCGGCGAGGAAGCGCTCGAACACCTGCCCGGCTGCCCAGCCTGAAAAGGCTCTGGCACCGAACAGGCTGATGAGGCTGCCCGTCAGCTGCACCACCGAGGCCAGAAAGCCTTTGCGGGCATACCGGACGGCCAGCACCAGCCAGACCACCGTACATAGGATATCAAAAATAAATGACGGATTCTTGAACATACGTTTAACCTTATTCCGAACTGGCTCACCCTCTCAGTCACGACTCCCGTCGTGCCAGCTCCCCCAAAAGGGGAGCCAACGCTTCTGACAGGGGAAGCCACAAAATAAATTGCACTCTTTTTCCTCAAAGCCGCAATTGCCTCTCCCTTTGGGAGAGGTGGCAATGCGCAAGCATTGACGGAGAGGGCTATTCAGCGGGTGCTTCCAACTTCTGCACCGTGTTGCCGCTGAACAGCAGCAGATCCTTGCTGTTGGCCAGCAATGCCTGCGGGCTGGTGTCAAGGTTCTGGCTCCACTGCTGGGTGCCGGACGCATCAAAGCACTCCACGGCGTTATCGGCCAGCAGATAGAACAGGTTCCCCGCCCGGACAATGGAATTTGCCGCCGAGACAGCGGCGCTGAACTGGACGTTCAGGTTTTTGTCCAGCGTCACAGCCTGAGAGACCTGCCCCGATGCCAGCAGCAGGGCCACATTGCCTGCCGCGTCCACCGAAACATCTTTCAGCTCTGTGCCCGCAAAATCATAGACTGCACGCTCGCCGCCGCCCGCATTGTAGAGCACGGCCCTGGTATCGTAGACAGCCAGGATCGTGGAAGCAGAGGTCCACCCTAGCCACTGGGGCACGCCGCCCTGATTCACCAGACTGACGGGATCGCCCGATGCCAGATTGATGAGGTAGAGGTTGGTCATCACCTGTCCCCCGCTGACGGTGACGGCTGCCGCCGCCAGCTTCCGGCTGTCGGGGGAAAAGGCCATCCGCAGGGGGGTGCCGTCGTTGGAGGTCATGCTCCAGCTGAGCTGCTGCTCCATGGAGGGGCTGTATACCAGCAGCTTTGCCATGCTGGTCTGATCCTCCGTGACCACAGCCAGCGTGCCGTTGTCCGACATGGCGCAGAGGAAAATGCTGTTTTCCAGCTGCTTGGTGTAGAGGTTCTGGGTGCGGCTCTCCACCCGCAGCTCGTTTCCGGAGCGGTTGTAGAGGACAAAGCGGGTCTTGCCCGCGGCCAGCGCCGGGCGGGCATAGCCGCTCTGGATGCTGTTCAGCTTTTTGCCGGTGCGCGACCAGACCACACAGCCCTCGTCCCCCAGCTCCACAAAGCTGCCGGTCAGGGGGGCCATCTGTTCCAGCTCGGCCACACCGGTCTGCTGGGGCCAGCCGGAGCCGGGCAGCAGGGCAATGCGGGCCGTATCGGTCAGGTCCTTCAGGGCCGCCACCGAGCTGCCCGCGATGCCGGTGGCAAACAGCACCACCGCCGTCAGCAGCACCAGCAGCACCGCCGTGCGGCGGATGCGCCGGTTTCGCACACGCTGGCGGGCAGCTTCCAGATATTCGACCCGCCCTTCCGAAAGCGGCTCGTCACTCTCGGTCGAACGATGCTTCTTTCTCATGGATATCTCTCCTTTGCGAAACCTCTCAGTCACCTACGGTGACAGCTCCCCTAGCAGGGGAGCCAAGTTTACGCTGCCATTTTCTTGCCTCTCCTATCAGGAGAGGTGGCAATGCAAAGCATTGACGGAGAGGTTCACCCTTCGTAATCTACACGTTTCAAAAATAGCCCCTTCGCGGGCAGCGTCGGCCCGGCCTGGCTGCGGTCCCGGCTGGCAAGGATGCCGGGGATGGCATCGGGCTGCATCCGGCCCGCACCCACCTCACACAGGGTGCCCGCCAGAATGCGCACCATGTTATAGAGGTAGCCGTCCGCTGTCACCTCAATGTCCACCTCGTCACCCTTCCGGGTCACATGGCAGTCGGTGATGGTGCGCACGGTATCTCCGTGGGCAGCAGCAGAGGAACCCGCCGCGCACAGGGCCAGAAAATCGTGCTTTCCCACAAACTGTTCCGCCGCCCTCTGCATGGCATCCACATCCAGCCGCCGGGGCACCCGGGTGTAATATTTTTCATCAAAAGGCGAATCGATGGGGTGGTTGTGGATGCGGTACAGGTAGGTCTTGGTATGGGCGGCATAGCGGGCGTGGAACTCCTCCGGCACCACCCGGGCGCACAGCACCCGGATATCCGGGGGCAGGTGCTGGTTGATGGCCAACGGCAGCTTTTCGGGGGGGATGCGGGTCTCCGCGTGGAAGTTCAGCGCAAAGCCCAGCGCGTGGACCCCGGCATCGGTGCGGCTGCACCCCTTGATATCGGGGCGGCTGTGGAGCACCGCTTCCAGCCCATCCTGAAAGGTCTGGGCCACGCTCCGCCCGTTGGGCTGCACCTGAAAGCCGCAGTAGTTGGTGCCGTCGTAGGCAAGGGTAAGTAGATAGTTCTGCATGGAACTCCTTCCGTCACGGCTTTGCCGTGCCACCTCCCTCAAAGAGGGAGGCTATAAGGCCCCCTCCTCGAGGGGGCTGTCGCCGCAGGCGACTGGGGGAGTTTTTAAAAATTCGGGAACACCAGTCTCGAGCTCAGGATCACCATAAAGCAGACGATGCACACCGCCAGGTCGATATAATCCTGCCGGGTGCAGCGCAGCACCTTCAGGCGGGTGCGGCCATCACCGCCGCGGTAGCAGCGGCACTCCATGGCCATGGCCAGCTCATCGGCGCGGCGGAAAGCCGAGATGAACAGCGGGATGAGCACCGGCACCAGCGCCTTGACGCGCTCCATCATGGAGCCGTTGTCCAGCATGGCACCACGGGCTTTCTGGGCGTTCATGATCTTGTCGGTCTCTTCGATCAGGGTCGGGATAAACCGCAGGGCAATGCTCATCATCATGGCCAGCTCGTGCACCGGGAAGTGCAGCCTGCCCAAAGGCTTGAGCAGCTGCTCGATGGCATCTGTCAGCACGATGGGGCTGGTGGTATAGGTCAGCAGGCTGGTGCCTGCGATCAGTGCCATCACGCGCACCGCCATCAGGATGGCATAGCGCAGGCCCTCGGCGTAGATGTTCAGCACCCAGAAGTGCACCAGCGGCTCGCCCTCGCCCGAAACAAAGAAGAGGTTGAGCACCGCGGTAAAGAGGATGATGGGCAAAATGGGCTTCAGGCTCTTGGTGATCAGCTTGAAGGGGATCTTTGCCACGCCGTACATGGCCACAAGGAACACAAGGGACAGCGTCAGGCCCAGCGGGTTGGACGCTGCAAACAGCAGGATGATGTAGACGATGGTCAGCACCAGCTTCATGCGGGGGTCGAACTTATGCACAAGGCTGTCGCCCGGGAAGTGCTGGCCGATGGTGATATCTCTCAGCATGTGGCAGCGCCCCCCTTCTTTGCATCCACACGGGGCAGCACAAGGCTTTCGCCTGCGTCCCGGCGCTTCTTGGCTTCCAAAATCATCTTGACGGCATAGGGCACAGTGTAAACATCCGCCGGGACATCCACCCCCATCTCCCGCAGCTTGAGGAAGATCTTTGTGACCTGCGGCACGCTCAGGCCCAGCGCCAGCAGCTCGGGCGCACGGGCGAACACGTTCTCCACGGTGTCGTACATGGCGATCTTCTTGTTGCTCATCACCAGCACACGGTCGGCGTATTTGGCAATATCCTCCATGCTGTGGGAGACCAGCAGCACGGTGGTGCCGGTCTTTTTGTGGTACTCCTTGACCTCAGACAGGATCTCGTCCCGGCCCTCGGGGTCCAGACCGGCGGCAGGCTCATCCAGCACCAGAATGCGGGGCTTCATGGCCATCACACCCGCCACGGCCACCCGGCGCTTCTGGCCGCCGGACAGCTCAAAGGGGCTGCGCTGCAGCAGCGCCTCATCCAGGCCGACAAAGTCCGCTGCTTCATGCACCCGTCTGTCGATCTCGGTCTCGTCCAGCCCCATGTTTCTGGGGCCAAAGGCGATATCCTTATAGCAGGTCTCCTCAAACAGCTGGTACTCCGGGTACTGGAACACCAGACCGGTGAGGAAACGGAATTCCCGGATCTTTTCCGGCTCGGCCCACAGGTCACGGCCATCGATGATGATGTGGCCGCTGGTGGGCTTGTTCAGGCCGTTCATGTGGGTGATGAGGGTGCTCTTGCCGGAGCCGGTGGCACCGATGATGCCCACAAAGTCTCCCTCTTCCACCTCAAAGCTCACGTCATCCAGCGCGGTGACGGCATTGGGCATTCCCGGGTTATAGACATAACTCAGGTGATCTACTTTGATAATGCTTCCCATCTTCCGTCCCCTCCCTTACTTCAAAAGCTCATACAGAGCCTGTGCGCACGCGCCGGTGTCGATGATGCCCTCGGGCATGGGGATGCCGGCCTTGACCAGCTCATCCCGCAGCTCGGCAGCCTGCGGCACATCCAGCCGCAGGGCGCGCACCTTTTCGGTCTGGCTGAATACCTCTTTCGGGGTGCCCTCCATGACCACATTGCCCTTGCTCATCACCAGCACGCGGTCGGCCTGAGCAGCTTCTTCCATATAGTGGGTGATGGACACCACCGTGATGCCCATGTTCTTGTTCAGATGGTGGATGGTCTGCATCACCTGCTCCCGGCCCCGGGGATCAAGCATGGCGGTGGCCTCGTCCAGGATCAGGCAGTCGGGCCGCATGGCGACCACGCCCGCAATGGCAACGCGCTGCTTCTGGCCGCCGGACAGGTTGTGGGGCGCACGCTCCCGGTACTCGTAGATGCCCGCCATCTTCATCGCTTCATCCACGCGGCGGCGCATCTCCTCCGGCGGCACGCCCAGATTTTCCAGCGCAAAGGCGACATCTTCCTCCACCACGGTGGCAACGATCTGGTTGTCCGGGCTCTGGAACACCATGCCCACGGTCTGGCGGATATCGTAGATCTTGTCCTCGTCTTTGGTGTCCATTCCCTCCACCAGCACAGTGCCGCTCTCCGGCAGGAGGATGGCGTTGAAGTGCTTGGCCAGCGTGGATTTTCCACAGCCGTTGGCCCCCAGCACTGCCACAAATTCGCCCCGCTTCACCTCAGCCGACACGCCGTTCAGGGCGTAGTCCGGCTGTTCCGGGTCATAGCGGAACTTAAGATCTTTCGCAGTTAAAATCGTTTCTTCCATAGGTTTTCTCTTTCCGGTGGTGCGCCCTTCTCAAAAGGGCTGTACCCCATTCTATTGAAATTGATTGCTTATTTATTTTTAGCGGCCTCGCCCTCTCCGTCATCGCTGCGCGATGCCACCTCTCCCAAAGTGAGAGGCCTTGGCAGTACGGCAAACTTTCCGGTTTTGCCAAGGGCTCCCCCTTTGGGGGAGCTGCTGAGCAACGCGAAGCTGAGAGGGCGAGCCCGTTTACCTCTTTTATTCTTCCCAAATGGCCGTTGCGCCGCAGGGCACAACGCCGCCGGTGGCGGAAACGGGCAGGCCGATCTCATCACAGCTGGTCTTGCCGCCAAAGCGTGGCACCAGCGTGGTCTTGAGCATATACTCCATGACCGCGGGGGACAGGCCGGTGGTGTAGCTGTTGACCGCAAAGAAGAGGGGCGTATCGCTCAGCACTTCCTCACACTGGCTGATGAGCTCGTAGATGCAGTCCTCCAGCTTCCAGATCTCGCCGCCGGGGCCGCGGCCGTAGCTGGGCGGGTCCATGATGATGCCATCGTAGGTGTTGCCCCGGCGCTTTTCCCGGGCCACGAACTTGGCGCAGTCGTCCACCAGCCAGCGGATGGGCCGGTCCGCCAGACCACTGGCCACGGCGTTGTCCTTGCCCCACGCTACGATGCCCTTGGAAGCATCCACATGGCAGACAGTAGCGCCCGCAGCGGCACAGGCCAGCGTTGCGCCGCCGGTGTAGCCAAACAGGTTCAGCACCTTGACAGGGCGGCCTGCCGCACGGATCTTTCTGGCGTACCAGGCCCAGTTAACGGCCTGCTCCGGGAACACGCCGGTGTGCTTGAAACCGGTGGGGCTGACGATGAGGGTCAGCTTGTCCTCGCCCTCACCGCAGGAGATCTTCCACTTCTCAGGCAGGCGGCGGCGGTACTCCCACTCTCCGCCCCCCTGATTGGAGCGGTGGTAGATGGCATCGGCCTTGGCCCAGAGCGGGCTCTGCTTCTCGGTTTTCCACACCACCTGCGGGTCGGGCCGGATGAGGATGGTCTCTCCCCAGCGCTCCAGGCGGTTGCCGCCGGTGGCATCCAGCAGCTCGTAATCTTTCCAACTATCTGCAGGGCGCATAAGCGTCCTCCTTTCTCTCTTCAAACGGCTCAGAACAGGCTCTGCTGGCCGTTGTCCTCCGGGCTTCCGGTCTCGGGGACTTTCAGGCCCAGGTGCTCATAGGCAAGGCGGGTGGCACAGCGGCCCCGGGGGGTGCGGGTCAGAAATCCCATCTGCATCAGGTAGGGCTCACACAGGTCCTCCAGCGTCACGGCCTCCTCGCCCAGCGCCGCCGCCAGCGTTTCCAGGCCCACAGGGCCGCCGTTGTACATCTCAATGATGGCGCGGAGCAGGCTGCGGTCCAGCTCGTCCAGACCCAGCGCGTCCACGTCCATCCGCTTCAGGCTCATCAGGGAAACATCCCGGTCGATGATGCCATCCCCCAGCACGGTGGCAAAGTCGCGGACACGCTTCAAGAAGCGGTTTGCCACGCGGGGGGTGCCCCGGCTGCATTTGGCCAGCTCGTAAGCGCCCTCCGGGGTGATGGGCTGGTCGAGGATGCCCGCCGAGCGCTGGATGATCCGGCTCAGCTCATCGGGGCTGTACAGCTCCAGCTTGAGCAGCACACCGAAGCGGTCCCGCAGGGGGCCGGTGATCTGGCCCGCACGGGTGGTAGCGCCCACCAGCGTGAAGCGGGGCAGGTTGATCCGGATGCTCTGGGCGCTGGGGCCCTTGCCGATCATAATATCCAGCGCGTAATCCTCCAGCGCCGGGTAGAGCACCTCCTCCACCTGCCGGGACAGGCGGTGGATCTCATCAATGAAGAGCACGTCGCCCTCCTGCAGATTGGTCAGCAGGGCGGCAAGGTCGCCGGGCTTCTCAATGGCAGGGCCGCTGGTGATGCGGATCTGCACCCCCATCTCGTTGGCGATGATGCCCGCCAGCGTGGTCTTGCCCAGGCCCGGGGGGCCATAGAGCAGGATGTGATCCATGGGCTCGCCGCGCCGCTTGGCGGCTTCCAGATAGATTTTCAGGTTCTGCTTGACCTTGTCCTGTCCGATGTAGTCCTCCAGATGCTGCGGGCGAAGGCTGTTTTCCTCGTTGTCCGCCGCCGTTAAGCCGGGCTGCATCATTTTTGCGCCATAGAGCGCGGTTTCGTCCTGCATGGATTACCTCCTGCCTGCCATGCCCCGCAGGGCCAGCTTGATGATCTCTTCCACGGGAAGGCTTGCGTCGATCTTGGAAACGGCCAGGGCTGCTTCGCTTTGGCTGTACCCCAGCGAGACCAGCGCCGCAATGGCCTGCCCGGCTCCCTGTGCGGCGGGGGCGGCAGTGGCCGCGCCCACATCCTCGAGGTTGATGCCATCCACAAAGCCCTTTGCTACCTTATCCTTCAGCTCCAGCACGATGCGCTGGGCCAGCTTGGGGCCCACGCCGGATGCTGCCTTGAACGCCTTGTGATCGCCCGCCGAGATCGCCAGCGCCACCCGGTCAGGCTCCATGACGCTGAGAATGGCCAGACCCACCTTGGGGCCCACACCGGAAACGGCGGTCAGCAGCTCAAAACAGCTCTGCTGCTCCTCGGTGGCAAAGCCGTACAGGCTGATGTCATTTTCGGTCACGCTCATCACGGTGTAAAGGGTGGCTTCCCGGCCCACCCCGGGCAGTGCGCCCGCAACGCTGGTCGGGCACTGTACATAGTAGCCCACCCCGCCGCAGCTCACCACCACAGCGTTCAGGGTCTTTTTGATGATTTTTCCAGTTAAAGAGTAGATCATAAAGTGTTTTCCCTTTTCGGTCAGCTCCGCTCCTGTCCAACCTCTCCGTCATTGCTCCGCAATGCCACCTCCCCTAATAGGGGAGGCCTTGGCATAGCTGGCAGCTCTTCCTCTTCGCCAGAGGCTCCCCTGCTAGGGCAGCTGTCGAACAAAGTGAGACTGAGAGGTTGTACAAAGGGAAGCCTTCCCTTATACACGAATAACAACAACTAAATCGGCCCAACGCCCCTTCTTGCAAAGCGGTTCAGCTGGTTGCCGTTGGTATGGCAAAAGGTGATGGCCATGGCCAGTGCATCGGCGGTATCATCGGGCTTTGGCACAGCGGGCAGATGCAGCAGGATGCGGGTCATCTCCTGCACCTGCTTTTTCACGGCCTTGCCGTAGCCGGTAACGGCCTGTTTCACCTGCATGGGGGTGTACTCGTAGATGGGGATGCCCGCCTGCGCCGCCGCCAGCAGGATGACCCCGCGGGCCTCGGCCACGCCGATCACTGTGGTCTGGTTGTGCTGGTAGAACAGCTTTTCGATGGCAAGCACCTCGGGCTGTGTCCGCTCGATGACCTCCCGGATGCCGGTGTAGACCTCGTCCAGCCGCTGCTCAAACGGCACCCCGGCATCGGTGCACACGGCCCCGAAATCCACCGGTGCAAACCGGTTGCCCGCATAGTCCAAAACGCCCCAGCCCACGATGGCGTAACCCGGGTCGATGCCCAAAACTCTCATTCTGCGATACCTTTCCTATTATAATCAATGTATTATACCACAAACCGGCGTTCAGGGCAACGGAAACGCCTTGAGTCGGTTTACAAAATGTGCGCTGGGCGGCTGATTTTCCATCCACAGTAAACCAGGCTTCAAAAAGTTTGCAGAATTTTCAAAAAAGGGCTTGCTTTTTGCCCGGCGGTATGATATCATAATCAAGCTGATTGCGGCACAAACAGAATATGGACGGTTAGCTCAGCTGGTAGAGCATCTGCTTGACGTGCAGGAGGTCACAGGTTCGAGTCCTGTACCGTCCACCATACAGTTCGTACTCGAACCCGATTCTTTACGAAAAAGGGTTCGGGTACGTTTTTTGTTTACAGGAGGTTCTGCGAAAGGACTACTCGGAACAGTAAACGAGCAAAGGCAGGGTATCACCATAGCGGTGTTGCCCTGCCTTTTATTCTTAGTATTTGTCAAAAATCGCATCCAATCAATTTACTTTTTCTGCGCAGTTTGCTATAATGATATTTACTAGTATGTATAGCCAGATTAGACTTCGAGTGGCTTGTCTGTAAAGACAGGCGGCATCGTACCAATGGGTATGGATGTGTTTTTCCGGTAGGAGTTCCCTCGGTTCGGCCTCATTCTACACTGCAACACGAGAACATCGTTGCATCGAGTCACAGTGTGATATGGAATTATGTTAAGGTGTTAAGTAATGTTGGTCTGAGCCTATGCAATTGTTTGGGAAGTCGGATTTGTGCTGGTGTGAATTCAGGATATAAGGCTATCGCATCTCTTTGTTATTTGAGGACGGGAAGTCCCCTCATTTGTTTGGGGGCCAATAATAACAAGGAGGTGAATTTCGTGAATAAGACGGACAAGCCTTTTGTTGTTGTCAATATTAACATATTCGGCAACAACAATAAGCTATCAACGAATGAGACTCGTTCTCATGTCCCTGTTGCTTTGGTTATCTTAGCGATTTCCATTGCGGCCATACTGGTTGTATCCTATTGCTGCCCTGAACTGCTTCCCGATTTAGTCCGTTGGATGATCGGCAAAGTAGTCAACAGCTAACACCAGCATATTTTAAGAATTGAGGTGTCATACCTTTTGAAATATAGTGAATGCCCTTTATATGGAATTCGTTCCAAACGTATGCTTAAGTATGTCCTTCAAATAAAAAATGATGATATGCTAAAGCAATCCAATATCACATCCAAAATCCATCCATATATAGATAAGACAAAAAAGCCTCGTCTTATTGAAGCGCCGCAGGCAGAATTAAAGATTGTTCAAAGACGGATAAAAACATTATTGGGTAAAATTCAAACGCCCGATAATGTTTTTTCTGGTATAAAGGGAAAATCTTATCCAGAAAACGCACGTATGCATATTGGAGGAAGAAAACGAAACCTCTACAAAACTGATTTGACAGCTTTTTTTCCATCTATCAGTCGAGAGGATGTTTATCAATTTTTTAATAACGAATTGTGTTGTTCTCCGGATGTTTCAGAAGTGCTGACCAATTTAACAACAGTTAGCCTTGAAAGATTTCCAAAAGAAGAACTCACAGAAGTCTATGACTTTTTAGGTCAAAAAGGTGTGCATTGCTACAATCATTTGATTTCAGGAGCACCAACCAGTCAGATATTATCCTATCTTGTCAATCATAAGATGTTTGATGAACTGCATACGCTATCTGCTAAAAATGATATGGTAATGACTGTATATGTGGATGATATGGTATTTTCGAGCGAACATAAGATATCTTCACATTTTAGGAACTCTGTCAAATCAATCATTAAGAAGTACAGATATAAACTATCCCATAACAAAGTAAAAGGTTACTCAAAGGGATATCCAAAATTAGTAACGGGTGTTGTCATCGACTGCAATGAAAATATGATTGTCAAAAATTCATTGCAACATAAAATCATATTGGAATTTGAGCATTTGCGCAAAAATCCAATGGATCAGGAAAGTCGCCAGCGATTGCGAGGCCTAGTAACATCGGCGCAGCAAATTGATAAGTCGATTTTCCCAAACATCAAAAGATTTGCATTTGAAAATCCATCCAAGTAAGTGTTCAATGTATTGTTCTTCTGGCAAATTGAATCTGATTTTCTGGCATGTGTGGACTTAATCTACGTAGTGAGCCATCGTGAGACGATAAAATATATGAATAACATGTCTGGAAATCACGAACTAGAGGACGAAACACAAAAAAACAAGGTGCGCCCTGCCGGACGCACCCTGAAAAATCCACACACGATAAGTAAGGCAGGGAGTTCCCCAACGGGAACTTCCTGTTTTTCGTTGTTTGCATGATGAGCTTGTTCCGCCTGCCATGTGGCAAACTCCCTCTGGCCTTCCTCGCTGTTCCAGCAGGCAAGGATGGCCGGGTAG